>Ga0315280_10001830_pt1 | contig 35565 bp, 22 predicted proteins | sample YL17G06_40_MG_FD_203697 | JGI IMG/M metagenome (GOLD analysis project Ga0315280, IMG submission 203697) | Sediment microbial communities from Yellowstone Lake, YNP, Wyoming, USA - YL17G06_40 | ecosystem: Environmental > Aquatic > Freshwater > Lake > Sediment | place: USA: Wyoming | collected...
CAATCAGGCGGCACTGGCCCAGCAGAGCCATCAACTGGCGAAGGCTCGTTTCGCCCGCCACAATCAACGGCGTGTGCTTCATGCTGCGCGCGATTTCTTCCGCCAGCGGCCGTTCCGCGCGCGAGCCGAAGATTAGCACATCGGCATGGAACGCACCAACCAGACGATCCGCTAGCAACGCGTACCGGTGAAGCAGCCAGCGCTTGGCGGGGCCGAAAAACGCCCCGGGATTGAGCCCCACCAGGAATCGCGGGCCCTGCAGCCCCAGCTTGCGCAGGTGCCTCGCCGCCCACTCTCTCTCCGGCTCGCCCAGAACCAGCCGAATCTCGCTGACGGGTTCGGGCGGAGCGATCAGTCCCGCCCGAAACAGAAGCTGCAGGTAGTAGTTTGCCTGATGTCCGTACTCGGCCGGAAGCGGTGTCTCGACGGCGTCGGTCAGCAGGCTGCTTCGGCCGTCGCGGGCGTAGCCTACGCGGACGGGAATGCGGGCGCACCAGGCCATCCACGCCGCGTGGAAAGCGTTCTGAAACAGGATCGCAGCATCGTAGCCTTCATCCCGCAGCGAGCCCACCAGTTTCCAGAATCCCCGCGTCCCGCGATGCTCACCATCTGGTCTGTAGACGATCTGCCGGTTCACGGCGGAAAGATGCCAGTAGAGCTCGCTGACCCAGGGCTTGGTGACCAGGACAATCTCGGCGGAGGGAAATCGTGCGCGCAAGGCCTGAAGGGCAGGAAGCGACATGACGCCGTCCCCGATCCAGTTGGTGGCGCGAACCATGATCTTGCGTGGATTGGCCAGAAAATCCCCCCTGACGATCAATTCTTCCTACTCGCCGCGAGCCTCTCGAGCAGAGCCTGCTCGAATTGCTCCGCCTCGTCGAGTGTGACTTCCGTCGCGCAAGCAAGGATTGGCGGATCTCCACGCTTCAAGGATGGAAGGTTCAGGGCATCCTTTTCCGTCGTCACCAGTGCCCTTGCGCCGGATTTCTCAAGCTTCAGCATGATGGGAAGCAAGTCTTTCCCGCTGTAGACGTGATGATCACGGAACGAATACTTGGCGGCCACTGTAAGTCCCCACTTCCTCAGATCTTCAAAGAATGCGCGAGGATTGCCGACCCCGCAAAAGGCCACGACCGGCTCACCCTGGAAGGCTCCCGGAGGATGGATTTGCCCTGTCGAAACATCCACCAACTCCCGGAGTCGCGTTCGGCAGTGGAAGAATGCAGCGCGGGGATTCATTCGCCGCACAGGCTCCTCGCTCGCTTGCGGATCGCCAATTTCGGTGCGGGTGAAGACAATCAGATCAGCGCGCTCGAGCGCAGAGCAGGGCTCGCGTTGGCGGCCCGCTGGAAGAAGATCCCGGTCAGAAAGCTCTTGGGTCACATCCAGTGTGACAATATCTACATCGCGCTCGAGCGCCCAATGCTGGAACCCGTCGTCCAGAAGGTGAACATCCACCTCAAAGCGCTCTTCCGCCACTTGCCCCCCGCGGTAGCGGTCTGCACAAACGACGATAGGAACCCCCGGGAGCATTCTGGCGAGCAGCGCCGGTTCATCCCCCACCTCGCGCGGGCTCACTTTCTGTTCGCGATCTCGACCAAGCGCAATGATGTCGGCGCCGCCACCGCGGCCATAACCACGCGTGAGAATGCCGGGGCGAAAGCCGTGCGCGAGCAGCCGCCGCGCGATATAGGCCACGAGCGGCGTCTTCCCCGTGCCGCCGGTCGTGATGTTGCCAACGCTTACCACAGGGCGATTCAGCCGGCGGGTTTTGAGCCAGCCACGACGATACGCGGCGCGCCGCAGGGCGATTCCCAGCCTGAATCCCGCAGCCAAGGGCATCAATAGGCGAGTCAAAACGGAGTTTCCTTTATCCTTGAGTGAGCGTGGGGACCGGCGCGTTCATCCCTTCTTTGAGTTGCTCGAGGACGCGATCGGTCGCGCCTCGCTGGCGGTCCAGGACGGCCCGGGCGGCCTCGCCGAGTTGTTTCGCCCGTGATGCATCATTGAGAAGTTCGAAGATTACTGTTGCCAGCTTCCCGGAATTCGCCACCTGGAGAGCGGCTCCGGACTCGAGGAAGAGCCGCGCAATGTCCCGGAAGTTCTCCATGTGCGGCCCGAAGACAATCGGCTTCGCCCAGAACGCCGGCTCGAGCAAATTGTGGCCACCGGTCGGAACGAGGCTCCCACCCATGAAAACTACATTCGCCAGCCCGAAGATCCCGGACAGCTCGCCGATGGTGTCGAGGAGAAGGATTTCCGCCGAGGCCAGTTGGGAAGCTATTCCGTGCTCGCCGATCTGCAAAGTTGTGCGCGATACGAACTCCAGCCCCTGGCTGCCCAAGAGCGTCGCAACTTCTGCAAAGCGCGCGGGATGCCGTGGAGCGAGAATCAGCAGGGACCTGGGAAATCTGCGTCGAATCTCCGCCCACGCGGGAAGAAGCAGCCCTTCTTCGCCCGGCATGGTGCTGGCAGCCACGACGACTGGCTGACGGCCCGCGATGCCCAATGCTTTGCGGAGCGTCAAGGGAAACTCGCCGAGGCGCGGCGGACTGAAGTCGAATTTCAGATTGCCGGTCACCACCACGCGCTCCTTCGCTGCACCAAGCGAGTAGAAACGTTCCTGGTCCGTCACGCTCTGCGCGCAGACCCGGTCGAGGTTTCCGAGCACCTGGCGCATGAAGCCCCGAACCCATTGGTATCGCCGCAACGACCGATCGGAGAGTCGCGCGTTCACCAGGACGATCCGCGCGCCGCACTGCCGCGCAGCCCGCAGCAGGTTCGGCCATAGCTCGGTCTCCACAATCACGAGCAGGCTGGGCCGAATGCGTTCCAGCGCGCGGCTCACACTCCACTTCCAGTCGAGCGGCAGGAAGAACTGGCCGGCCACTCCCGGCAAACGCCTTTGTCCAGCTTCGCGCCCTGCGGGCGTCACATGACTCAGAAAAATCTTGCGCCTCGGATAGCGCTCCTGGAGTTCGCGCACCAGCCCGACGACAGCCAATGTCTCGCCCACCGAAACCGCGTGAATCCAGACCGCCCCGGGCTCCGACTGCTGCAAAGTCTCCGGCAGAAAGCCGAAGCGCTCACCCCAGTCCGACGCCGACTGCTTGCTCCCGCGCAATCGCCACAAATAGTAGGGCGCTGCCAAGAACACTCCGCAAGTGAACAGCAGGCTGTAAACCAGGAACATGGCGGGACGGAGATCCAGCGGGTTCGCCACGCGGGCGCGGAACCAAGGGGCATTATATGCTGGAACGCCAAGGGCGGCAATTGTGCGTTGCCGCGTCCCCGGCGAAACACTCAAGACAACGAGCGCCTGCTATCCTCGATGCGGTTATTGCAGCCCGAGCACTGCGCCTCTGGGCACTTCCGGCATCACGCGGATGATTCACTAGGGTGGCTTATACCAGTTCCAGAAAGAGGAACTGGAGAATTCGCAGCGGTTCGGTGGTCGCGTCTCGATCTCCCCAAAGAATTAGCATTCGGCTGCACTCTTGGTAGAGCAGGGCTTCGTCGTAGGGCGGCGAAAATGGCTGAGGGTGAGGGGGACCGGCACATGAGAGTCCCCACCTCATCTGCCTCTTCCCGGGCACGCGCTGGTGCCTCGACACGGATAATGTTGTAAGATGCTTTCAGCGCCCGGGCCCATAGCTCAGTCGGTTAGAGCAGCGGACTCATAATCCGTTGGTCGCAGGTTCGAGTCCTGCTGGGCCCACCAACTTTTCGTCCTTGAATCCCGCAGATTTGCAGCCCCTATTGGCTCTACTAGTACTTCGACCGGCTGTAACCAGTCGTGACCAGGACGCCGACCGAGCCGCCGGCGCGATTGAGCTGGACGTCGAAGTGCACCGGGTAACCACCCTGCACGACGATGTTGTTGGCTTTGATGGCACCCACCATGTAGCCGTGGCTTCCGCCGCCGCCCAGCGTTACGGAAGCGTTGGGCGCATCGATCAGCGCAGACACGGCGCCGCTGCCTCCCAGGCTGATGCCGGAAGTCCCCGCATAATTGATCTTCACGTATTCGGGGGAGATGTCAGAAGTGACCCCATTGGATATTCCGCTGCCGGAAATGCTGAAGGACGAGCGGACATTGAGGACGACGTACCCGGTGACGACCAGCAATCCCCCGTTCTGCTGGAACGAGTCGATGTCGTAATAGACCGGATCGCGTGAACTCGAGCTGCCCACCAGGCTCAGCTTGGCGCTGTTGTTCTGCAACCGAATACTGTCAATGAGATAGGGATGGTCCTTCGTGCCGTCGCACGTCTGGCCGCTCATGCATGGCTCGGTCCACGTCGAATAGGGCGGCGAAGTCCCCGGATATCCGAAGGAAGGATCGGCGCTGGCTCCGAGGGGCAGCGTTTGTGTGGCGCCGCTCCCACTCAGGGTGTAGCCGGGCGCGCCCGTCGGAAAACCCGTCGGGAATGTCGGAGGCGGTGTGGGGTCCACGTGCGGACCGTTCAATACCTGCCCAAGGACCGAACTCGTGTTCCCCGTGAACCCGCTGGCCGTGCAACCCGCCGTGGGAGTCGTCCCGATCGAGACGTTCCCGGAGACGACGACGTTGCTTCCCAGGGTCACACCGCCGTTGGCGCCCACTCCGGCATCCGCCGAAATAACGTTGGTGGCGGTTTCCGAGTCACATTGGCCTGAGGCGACCGTAACGTTGCCACCGCCGTAGGCACCCAAGGCAGAATTGAAGGCGTCCGTGCAGACGCCGGCGCTTCCCTGCATGGTCACCGAGCAGTAGCCGTAGAGCGCGTGGCCGTAAGAAGGGAAATAGAGGGGCTGGACGACAGCTTGCTCTTCCGCCGTGGCCACCGCGGCCGAGGAGCCGGAACCCCCTGTCCAGGTGGCGCGGGAGGTGATCAGCCAGGTTTCGACCGCAATCGGTGCGACGTCGGGAGGAGTTCCGGAATTCAGCGTTTGATAGTTCAGCAAGACCGCATTGATGGAAAAAGTTCCGGAATCGCTGGCGTCACCGGTCAGCCGCGCGTTGACCAGATCGCTAGCAAAGGCCGTGGCCACCGCCGCCCCGCCGACGTTTGTGATACTGGGGTAATTCGTGCTGCCGGTCTCAGGGATGCCGATCAGTTGAACGGCATTATTGGGAGAAGGGCAGCCGGGCGATGAGCTAATGCACTTCACCGGCGAGGAGGCCGAGGAATAGAGGGTATAAATCGATCCCGTCGCCGTGACGTTGTAGTACGTCGGGGCCTGAGCCTGAGAAACCGCTTGGTAACGCGCGCTGCGAAACCAATTGAGGGCTTCCTGGACACCGGCTTTGGCGAGATAGTCGTCCTGCGTGCTCAGCTTGTAGTTGTAAGAAGCCAAGATATCCGCCCGCGCGGTGAAGACAATGGCTGCAGCGAGAAGCGACAGGACGATCATCGCCAGCATGACGAGGATCAGGGCGATCCCGCCATCAATTCCGTTCGACCTGTTCGCCGTGGCCTGTTTTTTTCCTATTCTCACAACCATCTCTCCATCAAGGTAGTTAGTTCATGGGCAGCCCGGCCGGCAGGCGGGGCAGATAAGTGAATCCTCCCGCCTGGCTCACCGCGACCGCTGCAGAAAGATTCAAAGGCCGAACTTGCGTTGACATCGTGAACCACGCCACCCGGTTCGTCTCAATATTCTTGGGACTCTCGGCCACGGAGATCGTAATGACGATGGTCCCCACCACCGTGACCTGGTTCGGCACGATGCCCACGGTTACCAGATTCGGATAGCCGAAGATCGGCTGGCCCGTCGGTCCCTGGCCGGTTGTCGTGTTATAGAGCACGTTCTGCGCGAGCGGCGAGGCAGGACTCCTGACCGCCCCGCTCAGGAAAGTCACCGGGGTGATCGAGCGATTGAGGTCGTAGAGCGTGTAAGTCGCACCGTTGACGGAGACCGTCGTGGCCGGCGAGGTGGTTGGGGAGAGGCTGTAAACCACGTATTGAATCGTTCCATCGGCGTTGACATCGCCGAAAAACTCGAGCGTCTGATCATCGGAGGTGCCCGTTCCCTGGAGAATGCCGGAGGGATAGGGCATCTTGTAGCTAATGACGGGAAAGGGCGTCGTGGTGTGATCCACCTGGAACACACCTTTCACCTGATTCGCTCCCACGCAGGCGCCGGTCGCGGTCGTGCCGCTGACCTTGACGAGTTCGTTGTTGCCCCCGACATCGACCGAGAGCCAGTCTCCCGGATGAACCTGATTGACGTCACTCAAAGTGACGCACTGCTCCGCGGCGTTGGCATCTACCACCACATTGCAGGTCTTATTGGGAACGAAATTCGGATTGAATCCCGCCTGGCCGATCTCCTGAGTCATCACTTCGAGCGCCGCCCGGGCGCTGTGATTGGCCTCCGCAGTCACTGAGTTGCCCTGGAACTTCTTCTGGGCCTGCAGCATGAAAGAAAAGATGGCCGACATCAGCAGGGTGATGATGACCACGCTTGCCGCCATTTCGAGAAGGGAGAAACCGCGCTCCGTTTTCCCCGGGCGATCCGATGTCTTACAGGTCTGGAAAGGCGTCATTCGAACCATCTAATTCGGGTTTGAGAGCACGCTGGTAAGCACCGCCATCGGTTTCGCTCCGACCGCAGTGACGGTGCTCTGAGAATAGACCGCCACCGTAATCTGTTTCATCGCCGGCCCGGAAGAGGCCAGGTCCCGGACGTCCCACATCCGGACGTAGGCGACCGTGGCACCGGAGACCGCCGAGCAACTGGCGCCGGTAATCCGTTGACCTGCGCTATCCAGGTAATCCACATAGCCCACGGAGGCGCCGCTCGCCGGGCAGTCCGCCTGAAGCGGAGCCAGGGCGCCGCCTGACAGAAGCCCCTGCGTCCAGCCACTTGCAGTGATCCCCGTGGTGTTGCATGCGGCGGGCTGCGACGTGGAAGATTGGGTGCAGTTGGTGAAGTCGAGCGCCAAAAGGTTCTCGATCTTGTCCTGCGCGTAGATGGTGGCGCGGGTATTTTCCGTCCCTTGGTTCTTGTTGAACACCGTCGCTTCAAAGATGACGTTACCCAGGCTGAAGACCCCAATGAGCGCTACGAAAACCGCTACCATCGTCTCGATCAGGGTTACGCCGCGGTTCGAGAACTTCATGGCTGCTGCCCTCCAAGGCCGGGGCCGGAAGGCGAACCCTGCCGCCGGGCAGAATCCTCTCCTGCTGCCTCAGGCATCGCTTGCTGCCCAGCGAGGCTGGACGCGCTGGCGTCCGACATCCACTGGGAGATCGCATAACTCGCCGTCCCTGCAGACGTGCCGGCGCCCCCACCATCTAGGCCCGTCGTCGTACTCTCCGGCGCGTTAATCGTGATGACCGCGCCGAGATTCGCCGTCATCGTCGTCTTTCCGAAGGCCACCTTGTCGGTCCCCTGCAACAGGATCAGCATTCCGCGCGCCGTGGTTTGTGGATGAACGATGAATTCGATGGAGACCGTCGTCGTCTGATGCGGCTTGACGTTGAAGTACTTCTCCGAAAAAACGGCGGTGGCCGCGATTCCGTTGAGCGCTGCTCCGGCCGGCAGGAAGACCGCCTTGCCGTCGCGGACTAGCAAGTCCCTGGCAACTACCTCAAAGGTGAGTTCGCTCGGGGTCTCATTGGCGATGGTCAACGTCTGCGTCGCACTGCGTCCCGGCTCACACTCGACGACGCTCAGAGTGGGGGTCAGCGAGATGGTCTGCTGGCCGAGCGCCACACCGGGGGCGTTCGTCACGGAAGCCGGTGCCGCTGCGCTGGCCTCCCCGGCGGCGTTTGCACGACTACGAGAAGCCTTCTGCGGCGGATGGGTGTAGAGATAGGCCGCGTAGAGCAAAACGGCAAGGGCCAAAGCGACAAAGACGCGGAACGCGAACTTGGCCGGAGTACCCTTCTGTTCTTCCGCAGGAGCCTTTGATTGAGAAGCCCGGACAGCCAGCGAGGTCTCCCGTTTCGAAGCACTCGTCGGTGGCTTGGGAGGGGCGGGTTCCCCCTCCTTCGGCAATGCGCTTGTGGAGGTTCGTTTCTGGCCGGTACCCAGCATCTCAGAGTAGAGCCGCCGGGCGTCGTCGTCAGCAATGAGCCATTCCCGGCTCAGCGCCTCTTCGGTCTGTGGCGGCGTCAGGTGTTCAACTTTTGGCTGATCGGACATTTTCTCGACTGAACCTTGGCCTCTGCTATCCCGTACAGGCGGTTTCGGTGGCTGACTGCAGGGCATTAGGAAGCATGGGACTTGCCAACCTCGCCGGCCATGCCCTGTCTCAACTTGCTCAAAATGCATTGGTTGGCGATTGCAGGAAGACCGTCTCAGGGCCCGCTGGCAGGATGGTGTTCGCCATCGCGAAAACCGTCTCAAATCGAGCCAGAAGATTAGGTTTTTTTAGCGAAGCCGCCCAAACGGCGGCGACAAAAAAACCGCTCGGGAGTTTTCCCCGAGCGGTCGGTGTTTCAGCAGAGCCACCGGTGGGTTCGGAGGGGCGTGGGCTCGCTGCCCATCACAAGTCCGTGCAACAAAGGCATCGGGGCCGAACCGTCAAGCTCGCGAAGCAGCCTCGTTCAGGGCCGGCTCGGCCTGCATCCCCGGCGGCATAAGACGATGCTCGCTGAAGAACAGTCGGACGGCCTGCTCGATACCCCACGAGGTCTCGGTGTGCTCCGGATAGTTGATCACCCGCACCTCGGAGGTAAAGCGGTCGCTGGCGCCCGAGGCGTCATGGAGACCTTCGCCGAGGCGGTCGGCCACACGGTATGCGGCACACGAGTCTGCACCGGGCAGCAAGATTCCGAAGACTCCCGGCGCGAAGAGATAGATGGAGTCTTCCCGTCGCAGGCGCCGGATCATCGCCTTGGCGGCGTCGCCGAACGCCGTCGAGACCTCATTCTGATCGCTGAGTTCGCGCGAGGCAACCAGGCGGACAATCAGCAGCGAAAGCGGCTGGCCGGTACTCGAGGCGCGCCGGACTTCCATGGGAAGGCGATCCTGGAAGTGGCTGAACTCCGGCAGCGTGTTCAGCAGATCGTTGCTGGCCTGATGGCGCAGGGCAATGTTCTGTATCTGCTCTTCGAGGAGCTGCTTGCGGAGATTGCGCATCGTCAGGTGACGGTCCAGCAGATAAGCGACGAGCAGGACGGAGAGGCCGCAGAATCCAAAGAAGGCTTTGCGCAGAGTGGATCCTTGCAGCACGACGGGCTCGGAAAACACGGTCGGGTACATCAGCAGGGCCATCCCCCCGGCCAGTACCGTGATCGTCGTGACAGCCAGGATCCAGAGCTGGAACTCGCGTCGGTCCAGGCTCCGCGGGTCAATGTGGTCAAAGACGTTCATGGCTTTGCTTCTCCTTCAACAGCAATTCGGTCCGATTTCGTCCCTCAAGAATTCATGCTCTGCGATCCGTCTCAGACCGGTCACGGTTGCGTTCTGAATGAGCGGATCCGTCATTCCTCGGTCCGCCCGAAGATGTAATCCCGGATGGCCTCAACTTCCTCGGGCTCAATGGCGGTGAATTGAACGGCGATACGGTCAGGCGGATCTCTACGGAGAACCTTGGCCCGCGGCCTCAGGGGCTTCTTACGGTTGGGCATGGAAAACTCCAACCTCAACACCTGGCCCTTCTCGACACCTCCGGAAGGCGCGATGAGCATCCCGCGTTCACCGATGTTGATGCTTTCGCTCTTGAAAGTTCGCTCGCCAGCTTCGTCCAACGTGCATCCCACTGCGGTGCGGTACGGCAGGCGTGCGTGTTGCCTTTTCTCGCGGAGAATCGCTCCCCGCATTGCGCTGAACAGCCCGACCGCTCGCTCGCGCGTGAAGGGCTTGCCCAGAAAGAAGGTGACCCCGGCCTTGAATCCCTGGCGCATGGTCTCGACGTCATCGTAGCCGGTCAGCATGGCAACGGGCACCTTGGCGTTGATCGGCGATTTCCGGATGCATTTCGCCAGCTCGAATCCGTCCAGGTTGGGCATGCACGCGTCCACCAGGAAGCCGTCGAAAACCTCGTTGTTGATGCGCTGCACAGCGTCTCGACTGTCCGTTGAAGTGGCCACTTCCATCCCCATCGGCTCAACAAAAGTCTTAACCAGCTGTAGGATTTGCGGCTCGTCGTCGACAGCCATGATCTTGAGATTCATAAGTGTTTCCTCCCAACGCGTTCGTCTAAAGAACCGACTTTCGGGTCCCAAATCCGAACCTTGATGGGGCAATCGCCCTGCCATTCGGCCCAAGCCGACGTCGCAACTCGCTTTCTCCCCTGGTATCGATCCTGCGACGGCAGATGAGGTGGCTTCTACCCGAGGCTAATGTCCTGATTCTAAAGATATTCTGTGGGCCGACCAAGAAGGTCCAGCCGCCAGCCACGCCAAGTTGGTGCAGTGCATTCCCCGGCTGGCGTTGCTCCTGACAGATCCGGATTGGACAGGCACAGCACTTTTGCTGTTCGAAACCTAGGCAAGAATCTCACTCCCGATACAATCGGGATTGGCGGGCGTTTTGTCGTTGGGACAGTTCAGAGGAGGGATCGCAAGACGGGAGGCTTTCCCTCATAGATTCCACACGCTGGAGAGACGTGGGTGGCGAGCCGGGGGTGCAGGGCGAAGAACGATAGAAGCCTGGCACGTTGCGCCGGGAAGACTGGAGAAACTGCGAACGGTGGAGGCCGCACGCCAATCATCATCGGGGACCGATGGTCATTCCGACGCTTGCGCCTCGTTTTCGGCCAGCAGGCGGTAGAGCGTAGCGCGGCTGACGCCGAGGATTTCGGCCGCTTGAACCTTGTTTCCACCCACCCGCTCCAGGACGCGCAGAGCGTGATGCCGCTGAACCTCTTCCAAAGTGATGAGTTCGCTGTCCTCCCCCGCGCCTTTGGGGACGGCCGCTTGAAAGCGCTCGGGGAGATCCCGGACGTCCACGGCGTCACCGTCGACCATCATGCAGGCGTGGCCGAGGACGTTCTCCAGCTCGCGGACGTTCCCGGGCCAGCTATACCGCCCCAGGATAACTTGAGCACGATGAGTAAGCCGGGCAAGGGGTTTGTTGTATTGTGCGGAGAAGCGTTCCAGGAAGTAGCGCTCAAGCAGTGGCAGGTCCTCCTTGCGATCGGCGAGGCGAGGCAATCGGATTTCGATCATGCAGAGCCGGTAGTAGAGAGCCTCGCGGAATTTCTTCTCGGCCACCTCCGCCGCCAAGTCACGATGGGTGGCGGCGACGACGCGCACGTCCACCTTGCGTGCGACCGGCGAGCCGACGCGCTGGATTTCCTGGTCCTGAAGGACTCGAAGGAGCTTGGTCTGCGTCGCGAGCGGCATCTCGCCGATTTCATCGAGGAGCAGAGTGCCGCCGTGGGCGTATTCAAACATGCCGATCTTGTCCTGCGTGGCTCCGGTGAAGGCGCCTTTCACGTAACCGAACAGTTCGCTTTCGAAGAGCGTCTCCACGACCGCGGCACAGTTGCAGACCACAAAGGGTCCGGATGGGGTGGGGCTCAAGCGGTGCAGGGCGCGCGCCACCAGTTCCTTGCCGGTGCCGGTCGATCCCGTCACCAGGACGGTGCGGAAGTGCGGTGCGATGCGGCGGATGCGCGCGAAGACCTCCAGCATCAGCGGGCTCTGCCCGACGATCCCTTCAAATTGCACGGCCTCGACGAGTTCGCGTTCAAGCTGAACCGCCCTCTGGCGCTTGCGGGCATCGGCGATCAGGCTTCCAATCCGCTCGCGGAGTTTTTCGATGGAGATGGGCTTGGTGAGGTAATCGCAAGCTCCCTTCTGGATGGCCTCGACGGCGGAGTCGGTCGAGTAGTGGCCCGTCAGCAGGATCACATCAATGCTGGCGTCGATTTCCACAACTCGCTCTAGCACCTGCATGCCGCTCAACTTGGGCATCACCAAGTCGAGGATGGCGATTTTCGGGCGACGGCGGAGAATCAGATTCAGCCCCGTTTCCGCGTCGGAGGAGGTGAGGATTTCGACGCCCTCCTGGGTCAGGGCGGCTTTGATGAGGTCCAGGGTCAGAGGGTCATCGTCGACAGCGACGAGAGTAATGGGGGGAGCATCGGGAGTTTTGGTCATGGCCACATTTGGGAAGCGAGGTCGCTCAGCATCTGCGAAAACGAACAAGTCCCGGCGAAGCATCCCAGGAGTCTCCGTACCTCGTCTCGGAGTGTCTGGATATTGATGGGCTCGCTGATATGAGCATCGAAACCGATCCCCAGGGCCTTCTCGCAATCTCCTACCCTAACATGAGCCGTAAGCGCCTCCAACCCTCGTGTACGGGGGTTGCGCCACGCTCAGGATAATTCGGGCTGCAATGGACGCCCGGCGGTTGGCGAAAATCAGCCAAGAGGAGATACAATCTCCGATAGGCATCGGCAAAAAACCTCCTCAACATTATCAGAGCATTCAACTATCCTCGCAGAAGGTAGCAGTCCACTTCGAGAGATCCGCCCCGGCACCCCCGAAGGAAGTGCTCCCGGCTCGCTGGTCAGGCCAACATGCCGTCTCGATTCTTTCTGTGGCTAGTTTTGATACACCTGTCTGTGGCGCGGACAGGCTGCCACCGCAGCTAACTAGCTTCGCGTCTCTTCCGGCCGCTAACCCCTTTGATTGCAAAGCGAATTGGACTCTCTCCGGCCGTCCGGCTTAGGCCCGTCAGGTGCTCTGGGAGCAAAGGCCGGTGCCCTCGGGAAATGCATCAGCAAGTCTAATCGTTGGCAGACCGGACAAACTGGCGCTGCGGGATGCCGCGAGGGCAGCCGGGAGAGGGGAAGAGATGAACGAGCGGGTCTTGGTGGTTGATGATGAACCGAGCGTCTGCGTTCTGTTGAACGAAAGGCTCGCGCATGAAGGTTATCAGTGCCGGACCGCCTTGAGCGGAGAAGAAGCCCTGGGCCTGCTCGCGCGCGAGCAGGCCGATCTTGTGATTTCCGACCTGCGGATGCCGGGGATGTCGGGAATGGTTTTGCTGGAAGAAGTCCACAACAAATATCCCCACGCGGCGCTCATGGTGGTCACGGGCGTGGAGGACATCCGGGTCAGCATCGAGGCGATGAAGAAGGGGGCCTGCGACTATCTGGTGAAGCCTGTCCAGCTCGACAGTGTGGTGGCGAGCGTGGAGCGCGCTCTGGAGAAGAACCGCCTGGAAATCGAGCTGGACAACTACCGTCACAACCTGGAGCTCATGGTCGAGCAGCGCACGCGCCAGCTCCAGGCGGCCATGCGGCGGATTGAATTGACCTACGACGAAACCCTGGAAGCGCTCGGTGCGGCGCTCGACTTGCGCGACACCGAGACGGCCGGCCACTCGGAGCGGGTCAGCCGGTATGCGCTCGCGCTGGCCAAGGCGATGGGGTGCTCGAACGACCAGCTCAAGCAGATCCGACGTGGTTCCTACCTCCACGACATCGGCAAGATCGGCATCCCGGACTCCATCCTGCTCAAAGAGGGCAAGCTGACTCTCGAGGAAATGACCGTGATGCAGAGCCACGTACGCATTGGCTACAACATTGTCTGCCGCGTCGCCTTTCTGGCCGGCGCCTCGGAGATCGTGCTCACACATCAGGAACGTTACGACGGCACGGGGTATCCGCAAGGGCTGGTGGGAGCCGAAATCCCTCTCGGAGCCAGGATTTTCGCGGTCGCGGACACGCTGGATGCCATGACCTCCGACCGCCCTTACCGCCGCGCGCTCCCCTTCGAGGCGGCACGCGACGAGATCGTGCGCGAATCGGGCCGTCAATTCGACCCGGAAGTCGTTCAGGCGTTTCTCAAGATTCCCGAGAGTGCCTGGCAAGAAATCCGGGCCGTGGTGGCCGGGTATCGCCCCGCCGCCTCGCGCGGCGCCATCGACGCCGCCTTCTCGGTACGGGCGCCGGTAAGCCCAGTCAATTAACGGAACGCCCCTCGGTGCCGCCGGTACACTCCGGTGGCCTGCGGTAAACAGGAGACAGGGGTCCATGAAAGTGCTCATTGCCGAAGACGATGCGATTTCACGGCGGGTGCTGGAGGCGTTTCTGCGCCGCTGGGGTTTCGAGGTGGAGTCGTTCGAGGATGGGGGCACGGCCTGGGAGCGGCTGCAGCAGGAGGATGCGCCGAGCCTGGTGATTCTGGACTGGATGATGCCGGAGCTCGGCGGGGTGGAGATCTGCCGGCGGGTGCGCGCGGTGGGGTGGCCGCGGCCAGCGTACCTGATTCTGCTGACTTCGCGGACGGGCAGCGAGGACATCGTCGCGGGGCTGGAGGCGGGAGCCGACGACTACGTGACCAAGCCCTTCAACCGCGAGGAACTGCGGGCGCGGGTGCAGGGCGGCGCGCGGGTGGTGGAGTTGCAGCGCAGCTTGGCGGAGCGAGTCGAGGAGCTGGAGCAGGCGCTGGCGCGCGTCAAGCAGTTGCAGGGTCTGCTGCCCATCTGTTCCTACTGCAAGAAGATCCGCGACGACCGCAATTATTGGCAGCAAGTCGAGGCTTACATCGGCGAGCACTCCGAGGCCGTCTTCAGCCACGGCATCTGCCCGGACTGCTTCGACAAGTTCGTCAAACCGGAACTTAACAAGCTGGATGGCTCAGGGGGCACGCCCTAATGCGAATCGGATATCAGGCGTCACGACAACTCCCGCAAGGATTGTGGGCCCGTGTGCTCACGGTTTTTCTGCTCGGGCTTTGCGCGGTTCCGAACGTTCAGCTCAAGGCGCAGAATAGCCCTCCCGCCAAAATGCATCTGCCCACTCTGACGCGGGTCGAGCAGATTCGGACTCTTACCCCTGAGCGCGCCCAACTTGGCTTTCCGGTTCGCCTGCGCGCCGTGGTGACCTACTACGGGGGTAAAGCGTGGCAGTTCTTTGTTCAAGATCCTACTGGCGGCATCTACATCCACGATCCCAGCGTGGACTTCCGTGTCCAAGCGGGCCAGTTGGCTGAAGTCGAGGGAGTTACCGAGGGAGGTGCATTCGCACCGATAATCGTTCACCCGAAAGTCACCGTTTTGGGGAATGCCGCAATGCCGAAGCCCCGGCGCCCTACGCTCGAACAGTTGAATTCGGGCCGCGAGGATTGTCGGTGGGTTGAGATTACCGGGGTGATTCGTTCGGAGGCCGCGGAGAAGGGCCGACTCGTCCTCGACGTGGCCACGGGCGGCGGGCGTCTGAAGTTTTGGTTTCCGAATGTACCTGCAAACAAACTGGGGCAGTTGACGGACGCCAAGGTGGCGCTGCAGGGCGTCGTCGGCGGCCTCTTCGGCCAGAAAATGAAATTGCTCGCGGTCCGGTTGTATGTCCCCAGCCTCGACTTTGTTCGCGTCCTCGAACCCCCAGCACCCGAACCCTTCGCGCTGCCCGTTCGTCCGATCAACGCGCTTCTGGGGTTCACGCCTCAGGGCACCACTGGTCATCGCGTGAAAGTGCAGGGGAGCTTGACGCTCCAGAAGCCCAACGAGCTCTTCGTCAACGATGGAACCGGCAGCCTTCGCGTGCAGACAAGCCAAGACACCAAGCTTCAGCCCGGAGATCGAGTCGAAGTGGTGGGCTTCCCCGCGGTAGGAGCGTATTCCCCCATCATGGAGGACGCCATATTTCGGAAGACGGGCAGCGAGCCGCCACCTCAACCGATGGATGTTTCCGCTCAGCAGGCACTTCAAGGGGACTTCGACGCTAGCCTCATCCGGCTTGACGCCCGCTTGCTGAGTTCCACGAAGTACGGGGAAGAGCTGGTCCTTGTGCTGCAATCTCAGAACGTCATTTTCGACGCTCTCCTGGCGAATCCAACTGGGAAGGCGAAACTTCCAGAGCTCTTAGCCGGCAGCCGCGTGCGGGCCACCGGAATTTGCTCCGTCAATGTGGATGAGAATCGCGTGCCGCAGTCATTCCAGCTGCTTCTGGGCTCCCCGGACGATATCGTCGTGCGCGAGCGCCCGCCCTGGTGGACCCTGAGGCACACCTTGTGGGCGCTGGGAATCATGGCGGCCTTCATCTCCGCCGCGCTGCTGTGGGTAATGATCCTGCGGCGGCAGGTCTACGAACAGACCGCGACCATCCGCGAATGGGGACGCCGGGAAGGCGCCATCAAGGAGCGATACCGCGAACTGTTTGAAAACGCGCGGGACATGGTCTTCACCTGCGGGCTGCGGGGACACTTCACGTCCTTCAACAAGTCAGCCACCGAAATCACTGGCTACCAGGCGTCGGAAGCCATCGGCATGAAGCTCGTCGAAATCGTCGCCCCGGAAGATGCCGGCAAGGTGGAAGGCTGGTTCGAGCGTGAAAGCGACCAAAGGGAACCCAGCACCCGCGAACTCGAAATCATCCGCAAGGATGGACGACGAGTCTCGCTCGAGATGAGCCTGCGGCCCATCTATTCAGAGGGCCTGCCGGTCGGAGTCCAAGCGATCGCCCGCGACATCACCGAGCGCAGGCGCGCCGCGGAACAATTGCGGAAGACCAATGAAACCCTGCGCGCCCTGATCGAAGCTTCGCCGGTCGCCATCTTCACTGTTGACCCGGCGGGGCGAGCCCTCGCCTGGAACCCCGCGGCCGAGGAGATCTTCGGCTGGAAAGAAGAGGAAGTGATTGGGCGTTTCCTGCCCATTGTGCCGGAGGATAAGCACGAGGAGTACAGAATCCTGCGCGAGCGCGTGCTGAACGGGGACGCCTTCAAGGGTGTCGAGGTTCGGCGCTGTCGCAAGGACGGCACACTCATCGACGTCAGCATTTCCACCGCCGCCATCCGCGACGCGGACGGGAACGTCACCTGCATCATGGCGGTGGTGGAGGACATCACTGAGCGCAAGCGCGCCGAGAAGGCGCTACGCGAAAGTGAGGAACGATTGCGGCTCGCTGTCGATGCCGCGGCCCAGCAAATCTGGGACTGGGACTTCGAGCGCGACGAGATTGCTTGGTCCGGCTTCGACTTCGAAGCCCTTCTCGGCTATCCACCGGGAACGTTCGCGCGCCGCCAGGAGTCCTTCCTCGATCTGGTACATCCCGAAGACCGCGAATCCGTCGAGCAAGCAGTCAATCGCGCCTTGGCTGGAGGCCCCGAATACGATATCGAATTCCGCTACGTCAGAACCAACGGGTCGATTTGCTGGGTGACGTCCAGGGGCAAAATCGTGCGCGACGCGAACGGCAAGCCGATCCGCATGATCGGTGTGGCTCGCGATATTAGCCAGCGCAAGCAAGCTGAGGAGGCGCTGCGCGAAAGCGAGGAACGCTTGCGGCTCGCCGTCGACGCCACGGCCCAGACCATCTGGGATTGGGATTTGGAGCGCAACGGAATTACCTGGTCCGGTTACGATCTCGAAGCCCATCTCGGCTTGGCGCCGGGAACGTTCGGGCGCCGCCAGGAGTCCTTCCTCGCTCTGGTGCATCCCGAAGACCGCGAATTTGTCGAGCGATCGGTGAATTCCGCCTTGGCCGGTGGCCCCGAATACGACATCGAGTTCCGCTATGTCAGAACCGACGGGTCGATCTGCTGGGTGACGTCCAGAGGTAAAGTCGTGCGCGACACGGACGGCAAGCCGATCCGCATGATCGGCGTCTCTCGCGATATTACCGAGCGCAAGCTGGCCGAGGAGGCGCTGGCGAGGGAACGCACTCTCCTCCGCACCCTGATCGACCACCTTCCGGACAACATCTTCTTCAAGGATACCCAGAGCCGGATCGTCCTCGACAACGTGGCCCACCGGCGGTTACTCGGCGCGGCCAGCCAGGAGGAAGTCTGCGGTAAGACCGACTTCGACTTCTTCTCGCCCGATCTCGCAGGCCGCTACCACGCTGACGAGCAGGCGATCATCGCTTCCGGCCAGCCGCTGATCAACCTTGAAGAACCCACGGTAGACCGGGAGGGTAACCCCCACTGGCTCCTAACCACCAAGGTGCCCCTCCGGGATGCTCAAGGGCAGATTATGGGCATCGTGGGCATTAATCACGACATTACGGAGATCAAGCGCGCCGAGCAGGAAATGGCACGGGCGAAAGAACTGGCCGAGGCCGCCAGCCGCGCGAAGAGCGAGTTCCTGGCCATTATGAGCCACGAGATCCGCACTCCGATGAACGGCATTATTGGGATGACCGAACTTGCCCTCGATACTGAGCTGACACCCGAGCAACGGGATTATCTCGGGATGGTAAAGGATTCGGCGGACACCCTTCTGACCCTCATCAACGATATCTTGGACTTCTCGCGCATTGAGGCAGGAAAGCTCGACCTCGAGATTACGGAGTTCGACCTCCCGGACACACTGGACAGCACCTTGAAGGCGCTCGCCGTCCGCGCCCATCAGAAGGGCCTGGAACTCGCCTGCCGCGTCCCGCCCGACATCCCCTCCCAGCTCCTCGGAGATCCCGGACGCTTGCGGCAGATCGTCCTGAATCTGGTCGGCAACGCCATCAAGTTCACCGAGCGGGGTGAAGTCGTCGCAAGTGTTGAAGCGGATTCGGTGTTGGACGACAGCGTCAACTTGCATTTCGCGGTGGCGGACACCGGCATCGGCATCCCGAAAGAAAAGCAGCAACTCATCTTTGAGGCTTTCGCGCAGGCCGATGGCTCCACGACGCGCCGGTACGGGGGAAGCGGCTTGGGATTGGCGATCTCCTCGCGCCTTGTGGAGATGATGGGCGGCAAGATCTGGGTAGAAAGCCAGATGGGAGAAGGCAGCACGTTCCATTTCACGGCGCGCTTCGGGAGGCGCAAGCGCGTCGCACGGCCCGCCGCTCCCCGGGATACCTCTCGGCTCCGGGACCTGCCCGTGCTCGTCGTGGACGACAATCCCACCAACCGGCGCATCCTGGACGCGATGCTCAAGCACTGGCAGATGGAGCCCACGCTGGCCGAAGGTGGCGAGGCGGGGCTGGCCGCCATGAGGCTTGCCAAGCAAAGTGGGAAAGCCTTTCCGCTGGTGATTGTGGACTCCCTGATGCCGGATATGGACGGATTTACGTTGATCGCGCGGATCAAAGAGGATCCTGCGTTGGCTGGCGCGACCATCATGATGCTAACCTCCGCAGGTCAGCGTGGGGATGCGGCGCGATGCCGGAAACTGGGCGTAGCCGCTTATCTCATCAAACCCATCCGGCAGTCGGAACTTCTAGAGGCGATCCTGGCGGCGCTCGAGGAGAAGTCTTCCGGGCGGGCTCAGCCCCCCCTGATCACTCGTCATTCGTTGCGCGAGGCGCGGCAGAGGCTGCGGATCCTCGTCGCCGAAGACAATATCGTCAACGAAGAGTTCATTGTCCGCTTGCTTGAAAAGCGCGGGCACACGACTAAGGTGGCCCATAACGGACGCGAGGCGCTGGCCGCGCTGGAGAACGACCATTACGACCTGATCCTGATGGACGTGCGCATGCCTGAGCTGGACGGCTTCGAAGCCACCGCGCTGATTCGGGAGCGGGAACGTTCGACGGGCCAACATATCCCGATCATCGCCATGACCGCCCACGCCATGAAGGGTGACCGCGAGCGCTGCTTGGCGGCGGGAATGGATGCCTATGTTTCCAAACCCGTCAACGTCCCTGAACTCCTTACGACCATCCAAAGCTTGATTCCGGAACCCTCAGGCTTTGAAGAGGGCGCGCCGGGAAGCGCGGTGGCGGGTGACCTTGTGGACGTCAAGGCGCTCCTGGAACGGCTGGAGGGCGATGGGGAGCTGCTGGCGGAAATGGTGGGATTGTTCTTCGCGGACTGCCCAAGGCGTCTCGGTGCAATCCGCGAGGCCATCGACCGTGGCGATAGCAGGTCACTTGAATCCGCTGCCCATGCGCTGAAAGGGTCCGTAGGAAATTTCATGGCCAAAGGGGCTTTTGAGGCAGTGCGGAAACTCGAAGTGCTGGGCCGGCAGGCCGATCTCGGTCGCGCCGAGGAAGCCTATCGGACATTGGAAATCGAAATCGAGCGACTGAACTCGGCTCTGGAGAAGATCGTTCGCGAGACTGCAAAATGAGAATCCTCATTGCGGATCATGACCGCGTCCTGGTCCACATGGTCGGCCGGCCGCCACCCTGGCAGCCAAGGGCAAGCAAGGTTTCAGGTTCTGACTTTATGTCGTGACAAGGCGCTTGGCCGGACCTGCGCCCCCAGTTTGCCGCTTCCGCCATTAAGCAGTCTTATGCGGCCAAGAGACGCATTTCCCTGCTAAGACTATTTGCCTACTTTTGGGACATCTGTATCGTAGGTGGACGTTTAGCGCTTGCCGCATACGCGCGAACCGCTTCCGAATTCCCATTAACACATTCTAATCACGATACCTGGCGTCCACAGGTATTCTCCCATAGAGGTTCTCAGCCTGCCTTGGAGTGGTGCCGATGATGGGCTCCAATCAGGAGCTCCGAACCCGCGAATCAGCAGTGGCCTTGGCCGGCCCGGAGATAGGGTCCGGGAGAGGGAGAAAAACCTAAAGGGGCAGCGTAGAACTGATTTGCCCTGAGCTACAAATTGTCACACAACCGGCAGCACGACGCTACGCGATTGATCCCCGACGGTTCGCCCAACGGTTGCCCTTGAGGATTCCGGTGCGGGTGTGTGGTTTCGACTCTGCTCGGGTGGAATTCTCGGAAGACATCCACACCCGAATGGTCTACTTCTCTCCTCCGGGGCGAGAATCAGTCTGACGCGCGAGGTCTACGCCGACGACATCTTACGGATCATCAACCTCAATAACTACTTCGAGGCGGACTTCCGCGTGGTCGGCCCTGCGCGCACAGACGGAACCCGGGTGGCAGAATGGGGCGTCGAAGTGACGCAGAAAGGACGATCCATCTGGGACATCGACTTCCTGTCCCCGCCCAATCTTCCGGAGGAAGAAGGGAACGGGACCTGGCTCGCGTGCCGGTCCTGTGGCGAGAGCGTACCCCGCGAACTAAGCCCGATGGAACAGGAGGTTTTGAACTTGACCGGGATCATCGCGGCCTCACGCAGTCGCTGCGAAAAGCCGACTTATTGGACGTACGCCGAGGCGGCCCGCCAGCCGAAGCGCTACCCGCCGTTTCCGGCTGTCGCTCCCGCCTCCTTGGGTAGCGCGCATCAAGAAGTTCGTGAACACGCGGGCACACCCCCGATTGACGCTGGACCTTCCAATCCTGCTTCGGTACCAACGCGGTGCTACGGGAATTGCCCGAACGGAAAATGTCTCCGTCGGGGGCTTTGGAGTGATTCTTTCTCTCGACTTGGCAGTCGGTGAGGCCGTGACTTACATCTTGCCCGTTCGCGAGCGACGGCCAGAACATCGAGCAACTGGCGGAGTGCCGCTGGTCGGCCCCCGCCTCTCCCGGCGGGACTCAGCGGATCTACGGCTTCCGCCGCCTTTGAAGAGGGGCCTTCCACGGGTCTGGGCCTGCTCAGGCTGGCGCCCTCCCTGCTCTAGAACTGCGTCGTTGGGCATTAGCTGGCTCAAGGCTTCAGGCCCTCTGTTCGATGGGATTTGGAAAACCGATGCCGTCGGAACCCAGAAACAAACCAAGGCCCACGCTGCTGAGCGACGGGATCGCCGGTGCGGGCAGTGACGCGGTTCAAACAGCACGTGCCCACGTGCTCGGAGTGCTGCCATGAAGTCCGCTCGCGTCGTCTTGCACTCGCTTGTCCAGGCGACGAGGTCCTTCACTCGGCGGGTGATGGGTCGCCGGGGGATCCGCGTCGGGGAGGCCCGGGCTTACATCCTGGCTTTCGCACTGGCGGTGGTGACAGTGGGAGTCTTCCTACGCTACCACATCGCAAGCTCCTACCGAGAAGAGACGGCCTATTGGCAGGCAAGGCAATTCAGCGTCGCCGACGATCGAGCGCAGAGGGTCTCGGACTGGTTGAACGATCGTCAAGCGGATGGACAACTCTTCTCCACTCGCCCCTCGGTCCACGCCGCCTTGCGGGCATACTACGCTTCGGGCCGCCTTCCAGGGCGGCCCGCTGGACTTGACGCCCGTCCTAGACCAAATGGCAAAGGTGTTCGGCTACGGCGGGGTCTACGTGTTGGATCGCGACGCGCGGGTGGTGGCGCAGTCCAGCCGCTCTGTGACCTTGAGTCCCTTGCTCGCCGAAACCTGCCGAACCGTGGCCCGCACGAGAGCAACGCGGATCGATTTGCTGGGCGACGCGCCGGACAAGACCCTGATCAGTTTCAGCGTGCCGGTGTTTCCGGAGGCGGCCACGGCCGAAGCGGGCCCATCCCGCGGCCAGCCTCTGGGGGTTGCGCTCCTGGTGTTTGATGCGGCGCATACGCTGTTTCCGCTGGTGACGCGGGAGGGCGTTCCGACGCGGACCGGCGAAACGGTTCTCGTGCGCCGCGAGGGGAACGATATCGTCTTTTTCACCCCGCTACGCCACGTCCCGGCGGGTTCCCCGAACTTACGATTTTCCCTTCCCACGGCTCCCCTCCCGGCGCGCGCCGCATTAGAGGGACGTGTGACCTCCGTGGAGTCCACCGACTACCGGGGCGTTGTGGTGCTGACGGCGACGCGGCACATCCCGCTCACCGGCTGGGGACTCGTGCGAAAGATCGACCGCACAGAAGCCTTCGAAGACGTTCGCCGGATGGCGATCGTGGAGGGGCTGGCAGCGGGCCTCTTAGTCATGCTCCTTGCCGGCCTCCTCATCATCCATCGCCGGCACGTCCTGACGCGCGTACTGAAACGGGAAGAGGCGAAGTTCCGCAGCCTTTTGGAGTCAGCTCCCGACAGTATGGTCGTTGCCAACTCAGAGGGCCGGATCCTACTGGCGAACTTCCAGACGGAGCAGCAGTTCGGATATCCGCGCGAGGAATTGCTGGGCCAGCCGATAGAGATCCTCGTCGCCGAACGGTCCCGCCCCGAATACCGCGAGAGATTCCATCGCCATTCCGCCGATCCCTCCTACCGACACTCCGGTCCCTGCATGGTGTCGCTCGGCCTCCGCAAGGATGGGAGTGAGTTCCCTATCGAGGTTCTCATGACCCCTCTGGAGAGCCCCAAGGGGATCTTCCTCATCAGCGCCATCCGCGACATCACCGAGCGCAAGCGGGCGGAGCACGAGCTCCGCCGGCTCAACCGCGCGCTGCGCACGCTGAGCGAGTGCAATCAGGCGATGGTGCGCGCCACGGAAGAATCGCAACTGCTGCAGGAGGTGTGCGAAATCCTGGTTGGCTTGGGCGACTATCGCATGGCCTGGGTGGGCTGCGCGGAGCAGGACGAGGCGAAAAGCGTGCGCCCAGTGGCTCAGGCGGGTTACGACGAAGGGTACGTCGCCAGAACGAGCATCACTTGGGCTGACAGCGAGCGGGGCCGGGGCCCGACGGGCACGGCAATTCGCTCGGCCCAACCCTGCGTGGCCAGAAATATCGCCACCGAACCCGCTTTTGCCCCTTGGTGAGCGGAAGCAACCAAGTGGGGATATGCATCAGCGATTGCGCTCCCGTTGATCATTCAGAACCAACCCCTTGGCGCGCTGACCATCTACGCCCAAGAGCCCGAAGCTTTCGACGAAGAAGAAATGAAGCTGTTGTCCGAATTGGCCACCGACCTGTCCTTTGGTATTCGAGCGTTGCACACTCTTGATGAGCACGCGCGCGCGGAGGAGGCACGGCGAAAGAGTGAGGCGAGTTTGGCAGACGCCCAACGCACTGCGCACCTGGGCAGTTGGGACTGGGATGTCGTTGCCGATCGGGCGTCGTGGTCGGATGAGATGTACCACCTCTTTGGTCTCCCGGTGCAATCGTTCGCTCCCACTTTGGCGACCAGCCTGGAACTGTTCCACCCCGAAGACCGAGAAAAGGTGAAGCAAGCCTTAGAGAAGGCGTTTCGGACAGGTGAACCCTATAGTGCCGACTATCGGATTCTTCGGCCGGACGGGAGCGAACGTGTCGTTCATGCGCAAGGGAAGGTCAACCGCGACTCCACGAGCAGGCCAGTCCGAATGACCGGGACGCTCCAGGACATCACGGACTGGAAGCGGGCGGAGGAGGCGCTTAGGCAAAGCGAGCAAAAGTTCCGGCTCTTGGCGGAAACGATCGAGGACGTCTTTTGGATGAGCGCTCCCGGTGTTGCTGAAATGGTGTACGTCAGTCCCGCCTATGAGAAGCTCTGGGGGCGGAGCGTCGAAAGCCTTTACCGTACCCCGCTCTCAATGTTGGAGCGGCTTCATCCCGATGACAAGGAAAGGTTCATAGCTGTTGTTCAACAACACCACGCGAAGGGCAGAGCCTATCAGTTTGAATACCGGATTGTGCAGCCCGATGGGTCCACGCATTGGATTCTCGAGCGGGGCTTCCCGATTTCCGACGAGTCCGGGAAGGTCAAGCTCATAGCCGGATTATGTACCGACATCACCGAGCGCAAGCAGCTTGAGGAGCAGTTCCGCCAAGCGCAAAAGATGGAAGCCATGGGGCGACTGGCGGGCGGAATCGCTCACGATTTCAACAACCTCCTGACCATCGTCACGGGCTACAGGCAGTTGATGCTCGAAGAACCTCCCGAGAAGAGCCCCCTGCGCCAGCAGGTTACAGAAGTCCTGAAGGCCACCGAGCGCGCCACCGGGCTCACGCGACAACTGCTCGCTTTCGGGCGGTGGCAGGTGCTCGCGCCCCTTGTGCTGGACTTGAGCGATGTTGTGGCCAACATGGAGAATATGCTGCGGCGGCTGATCGGTGAGGACGTCGAGCTGGTCACCATCCCCGGGCCGGAACTGGGTCACGTCAAGGCTGACCCGGGCCAAATCGAGCAGGTGATACTGAATCTTGCCGTCATCGCGCGCGACGCCATGCCCGAGGGGGGCCGACTGACGATTGAGACTTCCAACATGCTCCTGGACGAGCATTACGCCAGCATGCACGTCTCCGTTCAGCCGGGTTCTTACGTGATGCTCGCGGTCAGCGATACCGGTTGTGGCATGGACGCCGAAACACAGGCCCACCTCTTCGAGCCCTTCTTCACCACCAAAGAGAAAGGAAAAGGCACGGGCCTCGGCCTGGCCACCGTCTACGGAATCATCAAGCAGAGTGGCGGCTACATCTGGGTTTACAGTGAGGTTGGAAAAGGGACCACGTTCAAAATCTATTTGCCCAGGATCCACGAGCCCGTGGAGGCGACAGAATTGGCTCCGGCTGAAAGTGCTCCCGCGGGCGGCTCGGAGGCAATTCTGCTGGTCGAGGACGACAGTTCCGTCCGGTCACTGGTGGGTTCGGTCCTGGAGTCTCGTGGCTACAGGCTCCTCGTGGCGCATAACGGCGAGGAAGCGCTCGAACTCTGCAAACAGCACCAGGGTCCCCTCCATCTCCTGCTCACCGATGTCGTGATGCCGGGCATGAGCGGACGGGAACTCGCCGCGCGCCTGACGCCCATTTATCGCGAGATGAAGGTCCTCTACATGTCAGGCTACACCGACAACGCCATCGTTCACCATGGAGTGCTGGACGCCGACGTCGAGTTTCTCCAGAAGCCTTTCTCACCCCAATCGTTGGCAAACAAAGTCCGCTCCGTCCTCGACAAAGAAAAATGAGTTCGCGCCCCGCGACGAATCGCTTCGTGTCGCCTCCCACACGCCGTCGACCCAAAGACACGCCCTGAAAATGCGGTTCCACACCCGGTAGGGTCACCTGGACACGGACGGGCGCGTCCAGGTTTGGACGCTCTGGGGCCGATTCAGGGTGCTTTCCCAGAGGGCAACGGCGCTGGGGAGAAATGGTCTGGTTGTAGCCCGTCCAAGCGTTGGTGGACCTGAGGGGGCTCGAACCCCTGACCCCCTGGTTGCAAACCAGGTGCTCTCCCAACTGAGCTACAGGCCCACGGGCGCTTCGTCCATAGTGGAATTGAAATCGCCCGTCGTCAAGAGGGCGCGCGATTTCGTTTTAGCCCGCACCGCGATTGTCGGGCGCGCTCGACCGGCACGGATCGAACCTGTCACGCTCTCTTAAGCTGGAAGCGTCGAAATCGCGCTTCGCCGGCCAAGCGAGGCAGAGCCCCGCCGTCAGCCGCCGGCAAGGAAACTGGAAGAGCGAGAGCGGTCAAGCCCGTCAGGGCTCTCTGATGGGCGGGCCGGCCTGCAGGATGTCGCCCGCAACCAGATCCGTTTTCAGCTCAAACTTCTGATGGGCGAGCAGGCTGACTTCCGTCTCGAAGTCCTGGTATCCCGGCAGAGTGATTTTGACGCGGTGTTTGCCTGGGCTCAATAAGAGTCCCTGACCGAGGCCATTGAATTCATCCACGTGCCCCGCGTAAAGCCCGTCCACAAACACAGCCGCGCGGCGGGGCCGGACGGAGACCTTGACTAGCGCGGTCTCGGTCGGATACCTCGCCTGAAAATCTTTCTCCATCCTGACGGCGAGGCCAATCTTCTGCCCGGGATTGACAACCACGCGCGTTGCGAAGTCCTTGTAGCCGGCTTGGCGAACAGAAATCTCGTGTTCGCCCGGCAGGAGCAGAATTTTCTTCGAGCCCTTCAGCTCTTTGAGATAGCCGACGTACTGGCCGTCGATCCATACGCCGGAAGTTTTTTCTACTTTCGTCGAACCGTAAAACTGAATTTCACCCAGGATCTCATTCCTGCCTGCGAAAAGAGAGGCGCAGGAAAGCGCGGCCAGCACTGCGGCAAATAAGACATAGCCGAGCAAGATTCCCGTTCGCTTCGTCATGGCATCCTCCTTCTGGGGGTCGCAAAAGCGAGACTCCCTCGCCCTTGACCTTGCACGTACGTTTCCCCGCGTGGCTCAGCGGGCAAGCCCTTTGTTTTGTGTGGAAGGTCGAGCGAGGGTCTCTGAGCGGAGGAAGATTCTACTTTCTCAGCCGCTTTTGTTCAGAGCCCAGAGCCGGAGCTTCGTGAGCTTCCGAGTAGTTGCGAGACAATGCGACTGTGCACCACGCTCCGCGCCGTGGTTTTCAATCCACGGCTGGTTCCCACCCGAAGTCCGGCCGACCGGACGGCCGCATGGAGATGCCCTCCGGCCCGCGCAGCCCGTCCATGGACGCGGGGTTCGTCCTCTCCGGGGGCTTCTGCACAGGGTAGTTTGCTGAGGGGAAGAGACTTGACTGTGCGGCGTCCAGAAATGTGGTGGGCCTGGGTAGAGTTGAACTACCGACCTCACCCTTATCAGGGGTGCGCTCTAGCCACCTGAGCTACAGGCCCGCCGATGGTGACGGGACGGCCAAGCCCGGTCCGCATATTCGGCCCGACCGCGAGCCTCCAGTATAGGTGGAGGAGTGCTTTCCTGCAAGCCCCATCCCCCTCTATTCCCGGCGCCCTCTTCCTGCGCCGAGCGAGATGAGCAATGCGGCAAGGGCCATCCGCTCCAGCCAGCGCAGCCAGCGGGGTTCCGGCGCGGATGGCCTTTCGCGGAGGCTTGTGGTACAAAGAAGATTGAGGGCAATTGATCCGCTGGCCGCCCGCAGGCTCCCGCGCCGGGTCCGTTCCTGAATTCTCGACCGCACGACGATGCAGAAGGTGCACAAAGACGTCCTCTCGAACGGCCTCACGGTCATCACCGAGCCGATGCCCGCCGTGCGCTCGGTCTCCATCGGCATCTGGCTGCGCACCGGCTCGCGCGAGGAGCGCGAAGCGGAGAATGGCGTGACGCACTTCATCGAGCACATGCTTTTCAAGGGCACGCGCCACCGCACGGCGGAGGAGATCGCCCGCGCCGCCGACGCCATCGGCGGCCACCTCGACGCCTTCACCGCCAAGGAGTGCACGAGCTTCTCCATCAAGGTCCTCGACGAGCACCTGCCGCGCGCTTTCGACATCCTCGGCGACCTTCTCAAAAATCCGCTCTTCCGGTCCGAGCACATTTCCAAGGAGCGTCAGGTCATCCAGGAAGAGATCAAAATGGTCGAGGATACGCCGGACGACCTGGTGCATGAGATCTTCACCGCAACCTACTGGCGCGGGCATGCGCTCGGCCGACCGATCCTCGGCACGCGCCAGACCGTGGGGCACTTCGGGCGCCAACAGTTGCTCGGCTATTTCCACCACCACTACACGCCGGGCAATATGCTCGTCGCGGCGGCGGGACACGTCGAGCACGGGCGCGTGATGGAGCTGACCACCAAGGAATTCGGCGGTCTTCCCGCCGGGAAGCAGGTCAAGAAAAGTCCTCCACCCATCGCCAATCCCCACATCCAGCACCGAAGGAAGAAGGAACTCGAGCAGGTCCAGATCTGTATCGGCGCGCCGGGCTTTCCTCAGACGCACGAGCGGCGCTTTCCGGGCTATATCCTCAACAGCGTGCTCGGTGGCGGGATGAGTTCGCGGCTATTCCAGAACATCCGCGAGAAGCGGGGACTTGCCTATTCCGTCTTCTCCAACCTCAGCGCCTTCCGCGACGCCGGCTGCCTGAGCGTTTACGCGGGCACGTCCAAGGAGAATGCGCGGCAGGTGGTGGAACTCATCATTGGAGAACTCCGCCGCATGAAGGAAACGCCGCTCACCGCCGAGGAACTCCAGCACGCCAAGGACTACCTGAAGGGCAGCCTGCTGCTGAGCCTGGAATCCACGATGAACCGCATGTCGAGCCTGGCGCGGCAGGAGATGTATTTCGGCCGCTATATCTCGCTCGACGAGATTGCCTCGGACGTCGATGCCGTCACCATCGAGCAGGTGCAGGCCGTGGCGCGCGAACTTTTCTCGACCGAGCGCATCGCCCTCACCATCCTCGGCCCCCAGGACCATCTCAACCTTACCCGCAGCGACCTCGCCTGCTGACGCGGCTGGATCCCTTGCTCGCGGATGGGGCCTTTCTCGTCCCGTGAATCCCCCTGCCTAAAGGTTCGGATGCAACCAGAATGGGTTGCCGTTTTGAGGATAACTGTCTTAATTTACAATGAGATATCGGCTTTGTGAGATAACCATTGTTTTTTCAATAAGATTCCGGCATTCACTGCGAAGCCAGGTAGCTAACCTATTGATTTCACGCCACATTCCTGGTTTGTTTGGGTCGGAAAAAGATACCAAGGTTTGCTCCCCCGCGCCGGACCCCCGAGTGCCACGCTCTCTGGCCCGGCCGGGCGTGTGCGCCGCCAAGTCGCGCCTCAGCCGCATTGAACGCGGCTGCTGAATACACACAGTGCTAGCCTAGCATCCTTCGCGGGTTTTGTCAATCGCCGCGCGCGGCGCCGCCTACGCCGACATCGACAACGACGGTCGGCTCGATATCCTGCTGACCACCAACGCGGGACCTGCATACCTCTTCCGCAATGCGGTGGGAACTTCCCACAACGCTATCCGCATCAGGATCGTCGGCACGCGCTCCAATCGCGACGGCATCGGCGCGGTCGTGAAGGTCCAGGCCGCCAACAGCTCGGGCTGGCAGATGGTGCGCTCGGGTTCGAGCTACTGCTCGCAGAGCGAACTGATTCTCACCTTTGGTTTAGGGAAAGCCTCGCAGGCCGATAGCGTCGAAATCACCTGGCCGAGCGGCCAGCGCGACACCCTCCACAACCTCAAAGCCAACGCCAATTACGCCATCGAAGAAGGCGGGAACATTCTCGGCAGCAGGCCCTTAAAGAAATAGAAGAACGGAAGCGGTGAACAACCCCGCGCTAGGCGGCCTGAACCTTGCGCGGTGCTTCCATCATCGCCCTCGCTACCAAAGCGGCCAACCCCAAGCCCCGTGCGATGATCTCCGGCTGCACCTTGAGGTGGACGAGGCCGGCGAAGGGCAGGGGCATGTGGACCATACCCTCCATGGTGGGGGACGTAGCGACCTCTACACTAATCGCCCGTTGCCGCCCGCACAGCCGACTCAGCCCAGGCCCTCACGCGGCGAACCATGTCGAGAGCCCACGAGCGGTCATATGGCCGCACCAGTTCCAGAGGCAGATCCTCGTAGCGAAGAGTAGACGCAAAGGGGGTGAGTCTGCGTGCTTCCTCGAGATCGGCAGGGTAGGAGAGACTCTTTTTCCGAAGAAGATCGAAAAGCTCAACGAGATCGTGTGTCCGCCGGTATAGTACGGACGCATGCGCGAGGACGGCTTTCAGCATCTTCTCCACGGCCTGCTGAGCGTGAAAGCCAATCACTTCGTCCGGCGGTGCAGGATCCGGGGCGAGTTTTTCGAGGGCAAACTCGCCCTGTCTTGCCTTGCGGAGAAGCATTTCCGCGAGTTCACGGGAGCGCATGAAACACTCGGCCTTCTTGAGCGGCCTCGTAGACGATGGTGTTGGGCGTGTCCGCCCAGTCCTCGAACGTCTTCTTGCTCACAACCAGAACATCGGCGGGGATTCCAAGCGGACGCAGCACGTCCCGGAGACGAACCATCTCGTCCAGGCGCGAGGTGACCTCCGGTTCCACCACCAGCACATCCAGGTCGCTGTCCTCGTCCGCGTCGCCGCGCGCGCAGGAGCCGAACACGATAACGGTCGAGCCGGGGGCTGCCTGTTGGAGCAGCTCGACGGCCTTCCGGATTGTATTCTCGTCGATCAAGGTCGCTTCGACTCTTTCTCAGGCCCGATTATAGCAGGTGCCGACACGGCGCGCCGTACCGCCCAGATCCGGCGATCATAAGGGTCGCCCTTACGCCCTCCGTGGTGCCTCCATCATCGCGCCTGAGATGAGGAACGCCAGAGCCAGACCCTGAGCAATAATCTCCGGCTGCACCTTGAGGTGGACGAGGCCGGTGAAGGGCGGGCGCATGTAGACTATGCCCTCGATGGTGCCCGGCGCGGCGCCCGCCGCAGACCAGAAGGCGAATACGAGGTACACACTCCCGATCCAGACGAATCGCTTGCCGAAGGACCACGTTTTCAGCGTGTCGAAGAGCGGATAGAGAACCGCCGCCATGAGCACACCGCGCAGGATTTGAGCCGGGAGAAACCATGTCGTGACGTGCGCCCAAAGCTCGGGCTCAGCCTCGGTGCGCATGAACGCGGCGAAGATGGGATTCGGGCCGGTGTAGAAATCCTTGGTGAGGAACTGATAGAAAATGGCCCCCGCCACAAAGTAGGTGGTGACGTGAGCGGCGATGACCTTGGCGCTGAAAACCGCGTATCTCCGCGTGTTCATTGGAATTCTCCTTCCGCAGGTCGAGATGAAATAACGGGAAGCGGCAGCCGTCCTTTCCTATTGGAGGGCCACGGTGAGCGGCATTCGGGGAGCTATTCCTCGCTTGTCACGTCCGTGGCCAGCCAGAATCGGCCCGGCTCAAGTCCGGCGCGCAGGGCGAGTTCGTGGACGAGGAGCTGGATGTAGACGCTGTCAACGAGCGTTCCGAGACCCAACGGCACCGGCTCGAAGCGCATCAAGCGAACGTTGGTGAGGTCTGCAAAAGACTGATCACCGACTAATAGCACACGGCCGCCGTTCGAGCGGATATCGTCGGTGAGCTTGAGGAGAAGTTTTGCCGTCTCGCCTTGCCGGGCGAAGATGACGTAGCGATGAGCAGGGTCGATGATTTCCACCGGGCCGTGGCGAAACTGCGCGGCGCTGAGGGGCTCGGCGCCGATGCGCACGACCTCTTTGAACATCAGCGCGCCCTGGTAAGCAGACGCGAGGTCCGCGCCCCGTGAGAGGAGTGCGACGTAAGGGGGCTGGCCGAAGAATTCCGCCGCCGGGGGAATCAGCACCTCGGCGCGATCGAGGACCTTCTCGATTTCATCGATCGCTCCTTCGAGCGCCTGCGTCAATCCGCGCGGCGGCTTGCGCGCGATGGCATAGGCCAGATACATCAGCACTGCCACAGCGCAGGTGTAGGTCTTGGTGCTCACCGCCGTCTGACGGCCCGCCATCATGGGCAACAGCAGGCTCGCGCCCCGCGCCAGCGTGCTGTTTTCGACGTTGGCCACCGCCAGCACCTTCGCCTTGGGAGGCAGGCTTTCGAGCAGACGCAGAATCTCCACCGTCTCGCCCGACTGCGAGACCGTCACGAGCAGGGTGTCCGGGCCGAGAGATTTGAGATGATAGTGCAGCAACTCGGCGGTCTCCCAGACGACGGAACGAATCCCCTGCGAGGAGAGAAAGACCTGTGCCGGGTAGGCAGCGAAGAGCGACGAGCCCATGCCGGTAAAGGCCACCGTGGGCGGCCATCGGCGGACGAGCCTGCGGAGCGCCTGGGTAGGGATCGCCCCCGGGCTCATGTAGTACTTGCGCAACCCCGAGAGGGCGGCGGGCTGCTGGTAGATTTCTTCCATCAGACGGGTCATAGGTGTCGAGCGGGGATGAGGGCGACGTTGCTCCCGCGGTCTCCGGTGGTGGATTCTAGCATTTCCCGGGTGATCGGCGAGCAATTCCGCGTCCCGTAGAAGGAGCGGGCTCGCCGCAGGCGTGGTATTCATTCCCGCTTGGCGCTACGATAGAAAGCCCAGGGTCCGTCGTGCGCCATGCTCGCAACGAGGAGCCTTCCTCGATGAGACTCCGATTCCGCGATGCGTTCCTCTCCGCTGGCCTTGGCGCGCTCATTCTCATTTCCGGCGCGCTGGCGCGCGACCGCGTGCAGCCGGTGGTGGGAACGCCCAACAACCAATGCGTGGTCGTCAACACCCATCCTGAATACTGGGTGGACGGCAAGCCGTTCTTCGAGCACGCCGCGGCGTTTTTCTATCACCGTATCCCGCGCGACCGCTGGGCGGAGGAACTCGTGCGGTTGAAGTCGATGGGCATCAATACCATCGACCTTTATCCCATCTGGAACTGGCACCAGCCCGAGGAAGGCGTCCTGGATTTTGACGGCCGCACCAGCCCGCGGCGCGATCTGAGGTATCTGCTGCGGCTCATCGACGTTATGGGTTTCAAGCTCACGTTCCGGCCGGGACCGTTCTTCTGCAGCGAATGGCGGAACGGAGGATATCCGGACTGGCTGCTGCGGCGTGCGGAGTATCACATGTCCGAGCAGGCGATTCTGGAGGGCCGCTATCCGCGCCTCTCGGCCCTTCAGTACGACAAGTCCGAGGAGGCGGCCAAAGAATGGATGGACAATGAAACCCACCTCCGCTACACGCGAGATTGGTATCGCCACGTCCTCAACCTCGTGAACCCGTTGCTCGCCGACAAGGGCGGCCCCCTCATCAACCTGCAGATTGACGACGACCAGGCCGTCGGGCGCGAGAATTACAACGGCCCGGACTTCTGGAAGTACATGGACCTGTTGCGCAAGTACGCCAAGGAGGCCACGCACGACTCCCGCGTCCCTTATTACCTGAACGGCCCCGACATGCGCGTGAACGCGGAGGCCAACACGGCGCTTCCAGAGCCCTTCTGGAACACGGGGCAGGATTACCAGATGTCCGGCGAGGGTGGCTATTCGACCGTCTACGAGGCGGCGAAAAACAAGTTCCTCACGGAGATCCTCAAGACGGAGCCGCTCTTTGTACCCCGCATGATCGAGTTCCGGGCCGGGTGGCTGCTTGATGCGAAGGACCCTTACGCGCGGCCCACGCATCCCTCGAACACCCTGATGGCGTCGCGCGTGATGTTTCAGAACGGACTCAAGGCGCTCAGCTATTACCCCGTGCACGACACGCTCGACCCGGCGGGTTACGAGGCGCCGTGGGGGAACTACTTTTATAGCTGGGAAGCGGCGGTCAACTACGCGGGCAAGGAAACCGGCCGGGCAGTCTACGTGCGACGCAATGGCAGATTGGTTGCCGGGATGGGGCCGCTACTGGGGGCCACGCACCTCGCCGCGGACGCCGGCCTGATCTATCCCATCGGCACGTTTCCGCAGGAGGGCCTGACACCGGCGGAAGCCAACGCTGTCGCCGAGCTCGCCGGGCGCGTCCTCTGGTCCGGCGTGTATGACCACTACAATTTCGAACTGGTGGATTCCGATCACACCCCGGCAGAGAACCTGCAACGCTACCCGGTCCTCCTGCTCCCCAACCTGGTGGGGAGCAAAGAGGAGCAGAAGCGTTACCCGCACCTCGAGCGCTACTCGGAGAAGGCCCAGAAGATGATCGCCGACTACGTGTCGCGTGGTGGCACGCTGATCGTGTTCCCCGCGCTGCCGCGGGGCAAGGTCTTCGACGACCTCCTCTCGCCGCTCGGCGAGGCGCGACTGCAGGGGCGGGACAGCCGGCTGCAATTTGCTGACGGGGCGACGGCCTACGCCCTCGGCCCCCGTGCCATCCTGACGCTGCCGAAGAAGCCCCGCGTCACGGTGAAGGTTTTTGCGCGCGACGTGCGGGGCGGGGTGGTCGGAGCGAGCTTCCATCAAGGCCGCGGCCGGGTGCTCTACTTCGGCGCGGATTTCTCCCGCTGGTTAGCGCCGCCGGGAACCAGGCTCTCGTTCGGCGAAGGTGGCGTGGCGGGGGCGCGCGATTATCCCGAGGACGTTCAGAAGGCGGCTCGGCCGGCGCTTCGGGAGCTGATGAAGGAGGCGGACGCCGCTCGCCACGTCTACCCGGAGATGGAGACAACCAAAGCGCGCGACCCCGGCCTGTACGTCACGGAGCTCGTGGCGGATGCCCGCGAGGAAACGAAGCAGAATGGGTTCGGCTTTGTCGGCGTCACCAACTTCGAGGTCGAGGAAGCTCGCTCGGCGGAAATCGTCCTCGCCGATCCGCGCGCGAGTCTAGCGGGCGCGCGGGAAGGGACACTCCGCTTGCCGCGGCTGACGCTGCCGCCGCGCGAGTCGTTGATGCTGCCGGTGCGTGTCCCGCTCCGCGCGGCCTGCGCGGAGATGGCTCCGGGGCTGGAGCCAGACGACGAAGTCTATTACGCCACGGCGGAGTTGTCGCGCGTGAGCTACGACGGCGCGGCGCTGCGGCTCGAGTTCACGGCGCCCGCGGAGGGGGAAGTGGCGCTCCGCCTCGCCGGGCGACCGCAGCGAGCCCGGATCGACGGATCCGACGCGGCCATCCAGGAAGACGCGCAGCGCCGGCTCTACGTCGTGCGCATTCCCAAGGGCGATGCGCCGCACTTCCTGCGCACCATCGAGCTGATCTATCCCCGCGAGGGCCCGCGCGTCGTGATCGATCCTCGCGCGCCGTGGATCGCCGGGGAAACGCGCGCCGTTCGGATGCGCGTGGAGAATCCGCGGCTTACGGCTCTCGAAGGAAACCTGGACTTCGTGGCGGGGGGCCTCTATCGGCAGGACAACCCGCCGCTCGTAGTCCACATTCCGCCGCAGTCATCCCGCGAGTTCAGTTTCCCCGTGGAAATCCCGCGCGACGCGGCCGAGGACCAGCCGGTGGAACTCGTGGCTAGCTTCCGGGAAAAGGCTTCCGCCACCGTCTGGTCGTGGCGGTCCGCGGTGGTCATTCACCATCCCTTCGAGTATTCGCTCACCCCCATCGAGGTTTTTCCGCTCCGGGAAGACCAGGCGATTCCAATCGTCCATCCGACCTTCGCCAGCCTCAAACTTCCCGGTGAAGCAAGGTTCCAGCTTCACGTCCGGAACTGGCTCGAACACGAGCAGATCGTGACACTTTCCGCCGAAGGCGAGAATCTGGACATCGCACCGGGCATAGTGCAACTGGTGATCCCGACCGGAGGCGAAGTCAACGTCGAGCTGCGTGCCGCGCCGACCGGAGGCTCGGGCCTCTACCGTTTCGAGATCCGCCTGCACGCCGGCGCGTACGAGGTACGCGAGGGCGTGGCGATTGCGGCGATTCGCGAGGGCGAGGCGGTAGCCTACGCATTCGATTATGACCGCGACGGGTTCGACGACATCGTTCTGGAGAATGCGAACGTTCGCCTGTTCGTCAGCCCCCACGCGGGCGGCCG
>Ga0315280_10001831_pt1 | contig 35558 bp, 38 predicted proteins | sample YL17G06_40_MG_FD_203697 | JGI IMG/M metagenome (GOLD analysis project Ga0315280, IMG submission 203697) | Sediment microbial communities from Yellowstone Lake, YNP, Wyoming, USA - YL17G06_40 | ecosystem: Environmental > Aquatic > Freshwater > Lake > Sediment | place: USA: Wyoming | collected...
CTTAGGGGGTCAAACGTGGGCAGCCGCGGCTTCCTCCCGGGGACCGGAACGCCCTCGACACGCCAATAAAAGGATAGGGTACAGACCGGGCGGAGGATGTGGGACGCGATGAATACGCCCATAAAGGGCTATGCTACACCGTCAGCCCCTGTAGCATAAGCCCTTGTGGCTGTCGCGCTTTACCACGGGCCTGATAGTGCCGCTCCAACTGGTTTCGCCGATGATTCCAGCGAACGACTGGTAGCCGCAGGCTTCAGCCTGCGCAGCTACCGACTTCTTTGTCGCTTTATCAAGCTGGGTCGGCGCCAGGCTACGGCAACTGCGGACAACCCCTCGTATGCGTTGTAGCCTAAACCGTTGTGGCCGTGGCGGGTTCTATGCCCCTGCGGCCGTCAGTGGCGCATGCCAAAGAACACAATGGACGCCCGCAAAGGGTTAGTCCGCAGGGTGGAGGGCGCCAGCCGACGCCTCGAGGATCGCGACGAACGGCCCGCGCAGTCGGCTCATCTCCGGTGTCTCCGCGTTCTTCGCCACGAGAGGATGGTCGTGCGGATGACGAGGGTGCAGGCCAGGAGCGCGACTATGGCAAACCCCACGCCTCTCAGTATTCGCACTATCAACAGCCTGCCGACATCGCTCGCCGCCAGAAGGGAGCTTGAGGCCACTACTCTGCCTCCAACAACCATCCGCGCCTTGCCCAGAATCTGACCCTTTCCCACTGGCGCGCGCACATACTGCGGGCGCTCGACCAAAATCTCTACAGGGTCTGGTTGCGACGCTGCGACAGTTACGGCCATTGGCCTGCGCGGCCCGAGCTCAACAGTCGAGCGTTCTCCTCCATGCACCGGCAGCACGAGCGCCTTCTCACCTGGCGGCGGCCATCTGACTGTTCGGAAATTCTTGAAGCCATGTTCCAGGAGCCGCTGCGCTTCCTCGAAAGGCTGCGAGCTGTTGAGGAGCACCGCGATTAGCTGCTGGCCATTTCTTGTTGCGCTGGCCGCGAGACATTTCCCCGACTCCTTCACATACCCGGTCTTTACGCCGTCGGCGCAGGGCATCTTCCAGAGAAGCTTGTTGTGGCTCTGTATCTCGAGGCCAAGGCTGGGGAGCGTGGCGCATTTCATGCGAACAAGGCTGCGAATGACAGAATGGCGCAGGGCATGACGAGTTATGAGGGCGAGGTCGGCGGCCGTCGAGAGATGCCCAGGCGCATACAGGCCGTGCGAATTCATTAAGCTCGTACTTCTGGCCCCGAGCTGTCTGGCGCGTTCATTCATTCTTTTGACAAATTCGGCCTCGCTCCCGGAAAGGTGCTCTGCCGCCGCGACGCATGCGTCGTTCGCTGATCTCACGAGGGCAGCCGCCAGAAGCTCGCGCATGGGAACAACCTGGCCTGGCTTCAATCCCATGGCGCCCGGGCGAATTGAAGCGGCCGTCTGGCTCACGCTCGCTTCTTCGTCCAACTTTCCGCTCTCGACGATGAGCAGGGCTGTCATTATCTTCGTGAGGCTGGCCGGGGGCATTAGCCGGTTCGGGTCTTTCGACCAGAGAGTCTTTCCGGTTTCTGCGTCAACGAGGATTGCTGAGGCCGACTCGACGAGTGCGCAGGCGCTCTGACCGGCAAGCGTCAGGGCCAATAGGAGAAACGCCATCTGCGCGCCCTGCAAGCGCGGGATCCAGGCGGAGCGATAGAGCGTCCGCCGTCTGCGAGTGCTCTTGTTGAGGCTGCGGTTGCTCCCTTCAGATTTCATGGCAGCAGGCTGTTCAACTCGGCGCGCTCAGGTGAAAACGCTGCGTTTGCTGAACCTTGTCAATTCGACGGAGCAAGCGCATGCCCTTCGTCTGCTGTCCAGATTTCTGTGAGGTTGGGGCGTGCCCCTGCGAGGGCGCAGCGCTCATCGCCCGGCGAGCCCGCACCGCGGCCTTATTCGCTATCGCGCGTTGCGTTTGATTTCATTCCTCCCAACGTAGGGGAGCAGTCCGCCAGCCGGCGGACTGCTCCCGCCTGCCGGCCGCAGCCCCTCGGCGGGCGAAGCGTTGCTTCGCCCCTACATTTGTCGGAGGGAAGTTGACGCGAGACGCGCTTCGGCAGGCGCTGCCTGCCGAAACCCATTTTGCGAACACCAACGGTGGAGCCGCGGGCTAACTCGTTTCGTCCGTGGAGTTCTTCGCTTTCAGAAGCTCCGTGTTGAGCGCGATGTCAATGTCCCGGTGGCACTCAGCCTCAATCTCGGAGCATCGCCGAGCAAGGCCACGCTGGACCTCCACGCAGTAGTCGCCGAGGCGTTCCAGGACCCTGGCCTGGGGCCCTCGCAGCCACGCCTCTTTCGCTCCCCCGACCACCGATCTGACCTCAGCCTTGACCCTTTCGGCCCTCTCGCGGTCAAGGGGAACGCCAGCCTCCGCACGGCCTGTCAACCATGACTGAACGCAAGCCTTGGCCATGCCCTCGATAATCGAGGAGATCCGTCCCACCGCCCTTCCGGCCGCAACACTGCTCATGAGTAAGCCCTTTCGGGTCAAGTCTTCGAAGTCGCCTCTCAACGCCCGGACACCCTCTTCTGTGAGCCTCGCCGCCTCCTTGCAGAAACGCAATGACGCCTGCTCGCGTATGAGCTGCTCTGTTTGGCGGTCCACAGCGCCTGACTTCCGCGCAGCGCCCGAGCCGCTACTGGTTAGGCGGTAGAGCACGCCCTGATCGTGTTCCGCGAGGCCACGGGCCGCGAGCCTCTTGAGAGCGTCGCGGAATCTGGCGCGTGACTGCGGGTCTCAGATGTCATACATGTCCTCAGCATCGGGGACGCGCACGAACGGGTCGGTGTGGTCTATCTCCATCAGGTAGATATTGCCGCCGTGCTGCGCCGCGACGCGGGGGAGGATTGACTCGTCAGGGGAGAGAGCCGGCCCCTGTTCGCGCCGGAGCATAGAGGGGTCCAGCGGCATGTTGCTTTTTCCCACTCGGATCTTGAAGAGCCCGCCCACGGTTCCACATCGCTCGGTCGGCGAGGGTCCAACGCGCACCAGGATCAAGGTGCCCTCCGGAACCCGGATTTGCTCGACCGCGCAACTCAGGCTCGGCCTCGTATTCTCGTAGATATATTGCCGCCACTTGTCCAGGTCGTAGCCGCAGCAGCCAGTGATAGCCTGCCTTCTTCCGACGACCTTATCTTCCACGCCGAACACTATCACCCCGCCCTGCACGTTTGCGAACGAGACAACGCCCTCCACCGCCTGCTCAAGGTTTTTCTTCATGTCCTTGTCCCAGGACACGAACTCCAGCGCCTCCGACTCCAGGTCATCCGCCGTCTTCTCCTCGAGCTGCTTCAGCAGTTCAACTATCTCTTCATTGGAGGGTATCTCTGGCACCGCTCGCCTGCCTGCACACGCCACCCGGCTCTTCCTTGGGTGATTCCCGTTGTCATCCCGAATGTAGGGCGGGGGCGCCCTTGGGCGAGCCCCGGGCCAGCCTGTCCCCGCCGAAATCCCATCACGGCGGGCCTGGGCAGGCCCGCCCTACAGACCCCGCGGTCCCCTCATTGGGTTTTGATACACGCTCTAAGTGTTTCCAGGGCAGAACAATGGCGCTGTGCCGTTATCACAGCGAGTCCTCTCCTCTGTCGCCGGTGCGAACGCGCACCGATTCCTCAACTGGCAGCAGAAACACCTTCCCGTCGCCTATTTCGCCGGTTCTGGAGGCTTTCACGATGGTGTCCACAATCTGCTGGGCCTGAGAGTCGGGGGCTACAATCTCCACTTTCACCTTCGCCAGGAGGTCAATCGTGTACTCGGCGCCTCTGTAGCGCTCCACATGTCCTCTCTGGCGTCCGTGTCCGCGCACCTCTGTGACGGTCATGCCCGACACGCCTATCTCGCCCAGAGCGTCTTTCACCTCCTGGAGGCGATGAGGTCTTATGACAGCCACGATCATCTTCATAGCCGAAGTCCTCCACTGCCCCTTCGCCCGCGGCGATGGGCAAGCCTATCTTCCCCAGTCGCGCGAGTAGCGGAAATCGCGGTCTATGCTCCTGGGCGATACTTTCGCGATTGTCGGCATCCGCCGCTTGAACTGCGTGTCGCGCATCCTGCGGCGCACCTTCTCAACAAACTGCGGATCGAACTCCTCCGCCAACTCCCCAGCAGGCCTTCTCTCGTCCACCATCAGGTAGAGGAGCCTGTCAACCTCCTCATAGGTGAAGCCGAGTTCTCCCTCGTCCGTCTGGGCCGCCCAGAGGTCAGCGCTTGGAGCCTTCTTAATGATGTGATCGGGGACGCCCATGCGGGCCGCCAGTTGTCTCACCTGCGTTTTGTAGAGGTCGCCGATGGGATTCACGGCGCACGCCATGTCGCCCCAGAGGGTTGTGTAGCCAAGGAGAAACTCGGTCTTGTTGCTCGTCCCCAGGACAAAGGCTCCCTTTGCAGCCGATTGGTCATAGAGAATCGTCATGCGCTCGCGAGCCATCTTGTTCCCGCGCCTCACCCTGTCGGCATCTGGAAAACGCTCGAAGTAGGCGTCCACCTGGGGCGTGATGTCAACCTCCACGAGGCTGATTCCCAGAAGCTCGGTCACCTCTCTGGCATGGGCGGCGCTCTCAGGCGAGCTTATCTTGTACGGCATCACCACGGCAATGACGCCGTCGGGCCCCAGGGCTTCTCTCGCCAGGAAGGTGGAAAGAGACGAGTCAACTCCGCCCGAAAGCCCAACGACGACTCGCTCAAGTCCGAACTTGGTGACTTCATTTCTTATGAAGGCCGTGAGAATCGAGCGCACAAGTTCGCAGTTTATCCTCAGGCATTCGTCTGCATGCTCGCGCAGGCTCATATCCGTCTCCCGCTGTTGGCGCCCGAACACTTGGCTCGCCTTTCTGAAAGGCCCAAGGGCAAGCGGCCGCTCGAGCATTTTGCCGCGGCGCCCATCATTCTGCTCTCTCGCGGGCTATTCTGTCGAGTTCGCGCAAAGTCAATTCGAGCCTTTCGGAGCCAAGGAGGGGAGCAAAAATCCTCGCTCTTCTCACTTCGCTGTCGTCCAGTTGCGCGGTGAGAAGAGCTTCCTCGAGAAGCGGGGCCTGGGCGCATATCTCCCCCATCGGATTGGCCACGATGCTGCCTCCCCAGAAATTCACTCCCTCCTCGAACCCCACGCGGTTGAGAAATACGCACCATACCTGAAAGAACTGAGCATAAACCCGGCACACGAGCCTGTAAATCTCCGCTGTGGCCAGTGTTTCCCCGTGGACGCCCCGGCCCGGGCTATTGCCCACGCCAAGAAGATAAAGCGCCCCATCCATGGCAGCCAGATAGGCCGTTGATGGATGCCACAGGTCCTCGCATATTAGTATGGCGCAGCGCCCGAAGCGAGTGTCGAAGGCCCTCACCTTGTCGCCCGGGTCCAGATACCTTTCCTCGTCGAACATCCCGTAGGTGGGCAGATAGACTTTCCGGTGGATGTGCCTCGCCTGCCCCGCCTCCAAGTATGCCGCGCTGATGTGGAACTGGAAAGAAGAGCTCTCCTCGACGAACCCCACGACGAGGCTCATTTCGCCCGCCGCTTCTGCAAGCCGCCGCAGCGGCTCGGCGTCGGACCTCATTGCCACATCGGGCACGAGGTCTCGAAGGTGATAGCCCGTGAGGCTGAGTTCCGCGAACAGGAGCAGGTCCACTTTCTCCTGCCTCGCCCTCTTTATCCAGTCGAGGTGAATCTGGAGGTTTGCCTCCGGGTCTCCCAGCACGGGGGTCATCTGCGCCAGGCCCAGCCTGAACATGTGCTCTCCTCGCGGTTCACCGCGGCCGTTGGAATCGTGAGGGCAGCCTCAGAAAGCTGTAGAGCCCTCCCGAGATTGTTTGACCGCGCAGGCGCATTCCCCTGCAATCGAGTCCGGCTCGACCGGAAATGTCTGAGGGCCAGGCGGACAAGGCGAAGCTCGCCCGGGCACAGCCTGCGCGAACCGACGCCAGAGAATCTGGCCCGCGCGCCTCACTCACAGACCGGGTGAAGGTCTGGCAACATTCGGCTTGACATGGGGCTGCCGGGCAAGTATGCTCAGCCCAGGAAAGCGATAAGGAGCACAGCCTTGGCCCAAGCGAAAGAGCTGGTGGAGTTGAAAGTTGAGGGAGTGGCCCTGGACACGGGGAACAGCCCAGTCGTGGTGCTGCGAGAGGCCTCGGGAAAACGCTCCCTTCCGATATGGATAGGCCAGGCCGAGGCCATTGCTATCACGATGAAGCTTGAGGGCCATGATGCGCCGCGGCCCCTGACGCATGACCTGCTGAACAATGTCCTAAAAGAGCTGGGCGCGAAGTTGACCAGGGTCGTAATTGCAGACGCCAAAGACAACATCTATTACGCCAGGTTAGACCTTTTGGCGGATGGCAATGAGAAGAGGATTGATTGCCGCCCGAGCGACGGCATCGCTCTTGCCCTGCGCGCTGGGGCTCCCATCATGATTGCCGAAGAGCTTCTGGAGCGCATAGAACGGGAGAGGAAAGAGAGAGAAGAGCGTGAGGGCGGCAAAGTGGTAATAGATACCGGCGAGACCACGGTTCACTAACTCAAAAGGACTGCTCGGTTCACTGGCAGGGCAGTCAGAAGCGCGAGCAGAGAGCCCAACTATTGATTTTCGCAGATTACCTTCACTTGGGTCATTGCGAGTCCGCCAGCTGGCGGACGAAGTTTACCCGCCTCCGGCGGGCAAGTCCCGTAGAACCCGCTCGGGAACGAGATTGCCGCGGCCTTGGCTGGGCCTCCGGCCGCCATGGCGGCCCCGACTATGTCGGGGCTTAGCCACCGGCCTCGCAATGACAAATGCGTTCGTGAACCAATTGTGCGAGAATCAATAATCATTATCAGAAAGTCAGGCCGTCTTCCCTCACCTTCCAGTCGCCGTTCTCCTTCATCATATAGAAAGTGCCCCGGGCGGTCTTCGGGAAAAAACGCAAAATGAGCAGCCGCGCACTGAAGTCAACGCGAAGCTCCTGCCCTGGAGCAGGCGAGAACTGGAAGTCCACGCTCCTTATCACAGCCCTCTTGCCCTTCGAGGGCCGCTGAAGCCAGTCGTCGGTAAGCCTTTGCATCACTTCCCAGTCGGATCTCCTCCAGGCTGCGACATAGGCTTTGACAGCCTGCAGAGCCTTTGGCTCTTCCAGCCTATCTGCGCGGGTTATGCTCCGCCTGGGGATGCGCACGCCTGTGGGCGCTTTGTTATACCAGAGGACGTCTCCGACTTTCCAGGGCTGCTTGGTGTCCTCGTCAATTCTGGTCAGAAGGAAGACGCCCCGCTGAGGGCGCCACGGGTCGTTATGCCCGCCGGTAAAGTGGACGCTGGCCTGATGCCTTTTCACGGCTGGCCTTTCAAGGGACGGCATGGATGAGAAGGGACAGCGGCCATATCGGTTCTGAGCTTCCGAGGGCCTGAGCTGGCGCATTGCCGCCCGGTCGTCGCTGACGCGGGCCTCGAGATATTGCCTCGCTACGGACTCGGCCTCGCTTTCCGCTCCGATTTGCTGGCTGGCCAGAACAAGCACGGCAGCCGCGACGCACAGCAGAGCGCAGCCCGCGTTCGCGTGTCTCAGTCCCACACGGATAATATACCACCATCTTGGACGGGCTTCACACCCTGGGTCGTGCGATGGGGGCTGCGAGACCCGCCCGCCGCCTGCCTGGCGAAATCCTTCGCGCTGGTCACGATGACGGTTGGCTGCGCTGGGGCCGCGGCTTGCGGCTGCGCTCGCTTGCCACATGCAGGAAAGTTATGATCCCTGTCATGCCTGCGGCGGTGAGCGTATAGCGGCCGCGGCCTCGCTTTTCCGCGAAGCCTGCATGGGTCAGCCCGCGCAAGTGGTGATACAAGGCGCCGCTTCCCAGGCCGGTCTTGCTCCGCAGGTCGGATGCCGACTGGGCGGCGCCTACCATTGCTTCCAACAGGCGCAGGCGCTGAATCGAGGAGAAAATAGAGGCGAACTGCGCGGCATCTTCGTCGGAGCAGTCTATAAGCGGGAGTTCCAGCGGATAGTTCGAGAACCTCGACTGCCAGTATATGTTCTTCCCGGGCGCAAAGCGGTAAACCCCGCCGATAATAGAGACGAGCCCCTTTTCGACATCGCCCAGGCGGTTTCTGAGGTCAGCGAAAAAGGCTTTCCCCTCCTCTGGCGGCTCTCCTTCATCGCCCTTTACGGGCCATTCGAAATCGTCTGACGGCTGCCGATTGCGCTGGGCGTCAAGGCGGCGCTCGAGCGAATCAAGTCGCTGCTTCAGGGCTTCAAACTCCTCTTGAGAAATGGCCATGGTTCAGCTCGGTGTTATGTATTTCTGTATTAGTGTATCACACTGGGGACGCCGTGTCAATCGGTCGGGGGCGCCCGGCGGGTTGAGGTTCGACCGCCTCATCGCGTGACGACGAAGAAGCACGATCGGGCGTCAGAGCCCTGTGAAGGGGCAACCGCAGGGGGGTTGCCCCTACGATGCCCGAACAGATGTAGGGGCAGGCCCCCGCGCCTGCCCCTTGAAGGCCGGCCCGCCTTTACCAGCCGTCGGGGCCCAGGGTTGAGCGCGGGCTCGCCCCGCATCTTTGCGGGCGCCAGACGGCGCCTGTGGCTGCTGTGCAATCCACATTGCCTGCGATGCTTGCCCCTCTGAACCCACCAGCCCAACGGCTGGCTTGACGAGTGCCGAGAGGCCATGTATCGTTCCCGTGGGCCGTATCGCTTCAATCACGCCCTCGGCGGTGAGGAACCTTGGCTGTCGTCTGGGTCGCCCTTTCTGGTCCGGGAGCCCTGAGAAGCAGACTTGCTGCTGATCTGCGCTCACTGGACCATTCTCCCGTGGCTGTGCCCCTTGACAGCCTGAATGACCGCAAGCTGCGCGAGGCGAGGCCCGACGCCGTTCTCGTGGAGCTAAACGAGCGGGGGCTTGAGGTCGGCGCGGCCCTGCGAAGCAGCCGGCATCGAAGCCGCTCTGCTCCGATCATCTTCCTGGTTGATGAGCAGCAGGCCAGAACGGCGACCCTCCCCCACCCAGATGATGATTTCCTGATCGTCCCCTATAAGCGGGCGGAGCTGGAGGCGCGCCTGCGTTTGGCTCTGGCGAGAGCGGGGAGCGCTGAAGCTGATGAAAAGGTTCTGCGCGTAGCGGAGCTCGCCGTTGATCAGGACAACTATGAAGTCACTCTTCGAGGCGAGCCGATAGATCTCACCTACAAGGAATATGAGCTTCTTCGCTTTCTGGTGACTCACAGCAGGCGTGTCTTCACTCGCAGCGACCTTTTGACGAGGGTATGGGGCTACGACTACATAGGCGGAACCCGGACGGTTGATGTTCATGTCAGGCGGCTGAGGGCAAAGCTCGGCCCGAGGCATGGCTCGTTCATAAGAACGGTCAGAAATGTGGGCTACAAGTTCAGCCCGCAGTAGGATTGGAGGCAAATATGGCGAGAGCAAAGGCAACTTCGAAGACCGCCGTCGCGAAGGATCGAGAATATGTCCTGAAGATGGTCGAGCACCACGATGTGAAGTTTATCCGGCTCTGGTTCACGGACATCCTGGGCCAGATGAAGAGCGTCTCGATAACCGAGGGCGAGTTGGAGCAGGCTCTCACGCAGGGAATCGGCTTCGATGGAGCTTCCATAGAGGGGTTCACGCGCATCGAGGAAAGCGACATGATTGCCAAGCCCGACCCCTCCACTTTTCAGGTGCTTCCCTGGAGACCGAAAGAGAGAGGCGCCGTTGCGCGGATGTTCTGCGACATCCTGCTGCCCGACGGAACTGCTTATGAAGGCGACCCGAGATGTGTCCTGAAGCGCAATCTCAAGCGCGCCGCCGACATGGGCTTCACTTTCTATGTGGGCCCCGAGCTCGAGTTCTATTACTTCCGCTCCTCCCAGGGAAAGCCTCAGGGCCTCGACGAGGGCGGCTACTTCGACCAGACTCCCCTCGACCTGGCAAGCGACCTGCGCCGCGAGACCGTGCTGGTGCTGGAGGAGATGGGCATAGGCATCGAAACAAGCCATCACGAGGTGGCTCCGAGCCAGCACGAGATTGACCTTCGCTACACCGACGCGCTGCAAATGGCCGACAACACGATGACATATCGCCTGGTCGTAAAAGAGGTGGCGATGAAATACGGCTGTTATGCGACCTTCATGCCGAAGCCGGTGATGGGCCAGAACGGCAGCGGCATGCATGTGAACATGTCGCTTTTCCGCGGGGAAGAGAACGCTTTCTTCGACCCCCACGACAGATACAATCTGTCGGCGGTTGCGAAGGGCTATGTGGCTGGCCTTCTGAAGCACGCGGCAGAGATAACGCTGGTGTGCAATCAGTGGGTGAATTCCTACAAACGGCTGGTGCCCGGCTACGAGGCGCCCGTATATGTTTCATGGGCGTTGCTCAACAGGTCTGACCTCATTCGCGTTCCGGCATACCAGCCCGGCAGGGAGAAAAGCGTCCGGGTGGAGTTTCGCTCGCCCGACCCGGCGTGCAATCCCTATCTGGCATTTGCCGTAACGCTCGCGGCTGGCCTCGATGGCATCGAGAAGGGCTACGAATGCCCGCCTCCGATTGAGAGAAATGTGTATGAGATGACGCCTCAGGAGAGGGAAGCGCACGGCATAACGATGCTGCCTGCCGACCTGCACGAGGCCGTTCAGATAACGCAGAGCAGCGAATTGGTCCGCCGGGCCCTGGGCGATCATGTCTTCACGAAGTTCATACAGAACAAGAAGTTGGAGTGGGAGCAATACCGCGCTCACGTGACCGAATACGAGTGGCAGAAATATCTGCCGATATTGTAAATGGTAAGAACCCCTGGCGCAGGTAGGGGAGCACGGCCGTGCGCCCCTACCGCCCCCGCTGCCGTGCGCGTCCCGTAGGGTGCCCCGAGAAAGTCCCGGCGCGAATAGACAAAAACAGGCCCGCCGCGCGTCTATCAAATGGAGAGCCAGGATGGTGGGATAACTTCGGTCAGGCCGATGGTGAGCGATGAGGTCTCCACGAGCGGGCTGGCGAGGCGCGCAGCCGAGGGAGACACTTCGGCCCTGGCGGCCTGCTATGACCTATATGCCCAGTCGCTGTTCCGGCTGGCCCTCGCGATTCTGCGCTCGGAGGCCGACGCCGAAGATGTGGTGGTGGATGTGCTGCTCGCTCTGGCAGGGCGCAGGGGGCGGCCGATAAGGGATTTGCAGGCTTTTCTCACGACATCGGTCAGGCGGCGAGCAATCTCGCTGCTTCGCAAGCGAAAGCGCGAGCGCGCGCTGGAAAACCTTCCTGCCGGTGGGACAGGTTCCAGGTCTGTCCTGCTCTTTGACAACCGGGCTGGCCCCGAGCAGGCAGCACTTGCGCAGGACCTGGAGAAAGCGATGGCCGAACTCTCCGTCGAGCAGCGCGAGGTTGTCGTCCTGAAGGTCTATGAGGAGATGACCTTCGCGGAAATCGCAAGACTGCTGCGGGTGCCCGCGAACACAGCGGGCAGCCGGTATCGGCTTGCCATGGCGAAGCTGCGAAAGATATTAGGAGGCCTGTGATAAACGCGAGGATGTCTGCTCCCGCCACGTCGGGCGCATGTGGCATGGGCCTCTGGCCCATGATCACGGGCGGGACGCCCGTGCCACATGGCTCCGCAGCCTTTATCACAGGCCTGTTAGGAGCGGGTTGAGATGGCTGACGACACGGACTCATACCTGGCGGAACTGCAAGAAATGGAACAAAAGCTGCGCCTTGTGCGCATGAAGGAGCTGCCGCCCCAGGCGCGGGAGCGATTCATGCGCCGGGCCGCCGAGGAACTTGCAGCGCGAAGAAGGCTTTCGCCGCGCCCGTGGGCCCGGCCGCTTGCGGTTGCGGCGGCGATTGCGGCCCTGCTGCTGCTGGACGTCTGGCTCAGCACTGCCCAGACGAGCCGGGTAACGCGCCTGGTAGGCGGGGGCGTTGGAGCGATTGAACCGTCTCGCTCGCTTGCCCTGAGGCCGGTGGACCTGAAGGCTCACAGAGCAATGCTCGCGGCTCTATTGAAATCGCCCGAGAACCCGTGGGAGCTGTGAAACGATGAAAGACGACAGGCCTTTTCCAACTTTTGCCGGCATTCCTTCAGCCCTGCTCAGGGCTGTGAAGTGGCTCTGGCGGCGCACCTGGCGCTGGATAGCCGGCCTCCTTATTCTGGCGATTCTGGCTCACACGGTCGCGAGCATCGTGACGGGCCGCGAGATGGAAAGGGAGCTCGGAAAGCTCCGCGCAGCCGGAGAGCCGCTGACCCTCGCGGAGGCAGCGCCGAAACCTGTGCCAGCCAGCCGCAACGCCGCCGTTCTCTATCAGCGAGCTTTCGAGCGCCTCCCCAGCGATGAACAAGCCTGGCAACCTGTCTACGACGTGCTCTGGGGCAGGCCGGGAGCGCGAGCGCGGCTATCGCGGGCAGACGTGGAGCGATTCGTAGCGCAGCATCGCGAAGCAATCGCCCTTTTGGAGCAGGCGGCGAGGATGCCAGAATGCCGCTTCCCGGTGCACTGGGAAGCCGGCTTCGCGGCTACATTCCCGCACCTCGCAAAGGTGGGAGGCTCAGCGTCACTTCTCGCCACCGCTGCCATCGTGGATGCTCGCGGAGGGCGAACCACGGAAGCTGCATCCGCTGTCGAGGCCGCCCTGGGGACGGCTGACCATATCGGCGTCGAGCCGACATCTGTTTCACAGTTGGTTCGCTACCGCTGCCAGGCCACCGCGCTTCTCGCTCTCAACCGCATGATGGAGATTCATCGGCCAGATGCGGCTGAGTCCGAGCGCATGTTCAATCTGCTCTCGAGGATTGACACAATAGGGCCCTTCATCCACGGCATGAAAGGAGAGCGCGCCTTGGGACTGTGGGGATTCGATTTTGCGCGCAGACACCCGCTTCCCCTTTCGCGTTTGGCCGGCCCATATATGTTCCCGGGCAAAGGCTCAACCCGGGCTGAGCGGTTGGCCTCCTTTCTCTGGCGCCCCCTCTTCAACAAGGACGAGGTCATTTACCTGCGCCTCATGGCGAGGCAGATTCGCGTGTGCCGACTACCCTACCGCGAGGCGCGCCGGGGCATGCCGATGCCTCGTCCGGAAACGATGGAAACAAGGCCGCCCAGGACGCAGTTGCCGAGGTATGCGGTCATCACACAAATGCTGCTGCCGGTCTTCGACCTCGCGATAGCTGCGCGAGACAAGGCGCTGGCGCACATCGGCTTAGCTCAGTGGGGGCTGGCGATAAATGTCTTTCAGATCAGGGAAGGGCGCTGGCCGAAATCGCTCGAGGAGGTGCGGCGCACGGTCGCCTGGAAGCTGGCCGGCGATCCGTTCAGCGGAAAGGACTTCATTTACCGGCTGGAGCCCCTCGCGCAACCTCGGGGCAAGCCCCAGGGTTACCTGCTCTACAGCATCGGGCCGAACCTGCGCGATGACGGCGGCCGATCCGGCGTGAAGGAGGCTCAGCCTGGAGAGAAGGAAGTGCCAGACGACTTAGTTTGGCGCGTCCACTGGCCGGGAGGCTCGTAGAGCTACCAGGGCGCCTGCCCGGCCAGGGAAGCAGCGTGGCTGTCCCATAATTCGGCAGCCCTATTCGACACATGTCCAATTGAGCGTAGTTCCTCCCCCGCTGTGCGGGAGGCGCAGGTGGGGGGGGCCGGGCTGCCCTTCACCCCCACCTTTTTCCTCCCCCGTCCAGGGGGAGGAAGCGGTCGTCAACGTCGCCGCGCTGGTTATGGGACAGCCTCAACGCTTCGCCCCTACGGCTCCTTGGCCTGTTTGGACAATAGTCTGAAGATGCCCACATGCCGCTTTGGCCCGAGCGTTGGCTTTCGCGTGACCCGGAAGGGCAGGCGCAGCTCCAGAGTTTCGGGCCGCAGGCACACTTTATCGGTGCAGGGCTGATAGCTCACACGAATCGGGATGATGGTCTTCGCGGGCTTGCCCGCTTTCATTTTCAACCGCAGCAGCAGCCAGTTATCCGACATGTAAACAGAAAGAGGCGTCTTGCTGAATGTCAGCTTGACGGAGCGCGCAGCGGGGTAGCGGACATGTTGGAGGCTTGCGGGCGCTGTCGCTGCCATGCTGATGGTAGTCGGGATAAGCAAGTCAGCCCCGGGCCCGGTGGGCTTGTTTGAGTTGACATGCCAGCCCTTCTTCAAAGAGAGGCGGACAGCCACCAGCACAGTTTGACCCGGAGCGCCCGAGAGCGAAGAAGCGAAAGCTTGCAGAGATACGGGATGCTTTGATGCCTCGGCATCGGGTGTGCCTTCAGGCGAGGTGGTCGCCTTCGCCTTGCTGCGCGGCTGAGCTGCAACGCATGGCACTGCTGCCGCTGCGAGAAACAAGGAAACGGAAACCCATGGGCTGACGAGGAACAAGAATCGTCGGCTCATCACGATCGTATCTCCTTCCTCACAGACTTGTGAAAAAGGCGCTACTGGACCCCCATGAAGGCGTGCCCGTGCCGGGCCTGAACGGCCAGGGGCAATGCTACACCGTCAGGCCCTGTAGCGTAGGCCCTCGCGGCGGTCGCGCACTCCATCACGGGCCCGTTAGGGTGGCTGGCCCATAATTGCTCGACTTCAGTCGGGGCCGCCCTCAGCATCTCTCCCTCCCCCTCCGCCAGCTGGCGGACGGGGGAGGTGCAGGTGAGGGGCAGGCCCCGCCTCCCTCAACGATGCCGTATCGAAGGCTCAGCTCACCCCCACCCGCCTCCCCCATCGAGGGGGAGGAGAAATGTCGTCACTCTGCTCGCTTCAAAGTGAAGACCCGATTGTGAGACAGCCTGCCTCGCGTGACCTGCAAAACTATTTGGAGTCGGACGGCGTGTCGTCGGTTTGAACAGCCTCGTCGCTCGAGCGACGGAGAAAGGCCACAGCCATGTTCGCCTCATAAGTTACGGCTACAAGCTCCCATCCCTCGCTCGACAGCTTATTCAGAGTTTCAGCCCTGTTCCTCGCACTATACGCAAGCTGCACCACGTTGTATTCCCACACCGGCTCTCTCCTCGCTCTTTTTCTCATCACTTCGCCAGCTCCGAACTGGCACCTGTCTGCGCAAAGGGCGACCGAGGGCACCGCGCCCCTGCTCGATCTTCGGCAGAGCATTCTCTTGCACACGGCAGCCGAGGCCCAACAGCTTCCGGCACGCCGCGCGTTTGACGCGGGCTTGGCCCAGTGCTACCATCGCCGCGCGTGGAACTTATGACCTCGCCTCTCGCCTCCGATGCCGAGGATCTGGATCGTCTCCTGGGCCGGTTTCTCAGGCGCTTCGCTTTCATAGGCCCTACGAACATCGAGACCGTTGCCGAGCGGTTCGCCTCGTTCATAAAAGCCACAGGAGTGCCTCGCGAGCCGTTCGAGATTCTTCCGCTTCTCGGCATAAGGATAGAGAGGGCAATTCTCCCGCGGGGAACGCGAGCCATCTGGAACAGAGAAGATGGCCACTATGTCTTTCGCGTGTCGCAGCACAGGATCCAGGCCTCGGTGCGGTTTGGGCTGTGGGAGTGCATGTTCGAGGTAATGGTTTCGCATCCCAGGTTTCCCAGCGCGCTTGCGCCTGGCGTGAAAGACCGCCTTGCAGGCAGGTTCGCAAGCTTGCTGCTCATGCCCAAGTCGGCTGTTCTGGCAGCGGCGAAGAAGTTCCAGACAAACCCTGGCGCTCTGGTGCCCATACTGGCCGACAAATTCGGAGTCGGAATGACGGTGATGCGACGCCGGTTGAGAGAGCTTGAGGCGGAGGGAAAAGGGCAGACGCCCAGGTGATGGGAGTTGCTTTAGCATAGACGGGAGATCGGGCAGGCGGCGCGGGGCCCGACGGGCCTGCCATTCAGGTCTCAGAAGGGCAAGCCGCCTTACGCTGCTGGTAGCAATGCTCGCGCATCACCAGAGTGCCGGCAATCTTGTCGTGATAGCCCTGATGAGCCCGACCCACCATGATCCACAGCAGCCCAAAAGTCCACGAGGCCTTCACGAGCGTGGACACCACCTCGTTATCGCATACCATGCCCCCCACCGCGCAAGGCAGCAGGAATATGGCGGTCCTGACCGCCGCCCTGCTGAAGCCGACGCAGGAACCATCGAGATTGGTCACGCGGATTTGCAGCGCCATCATGCCAACTGTCCGCCCGTAGCGGCCCAGCATCACGGCGCCGTAAGCGAAGGCAGAGGCAAAAGCCACAGCAAACCGCCACGGCGCCGGCTCATAGGCTAAGGAGGAGAAACCAGTCTCGGGGTGGATTGCAAGCCGTATGTACGGGAGCCAAAAGAGCAGCCACAGCGGCGATAGGATCAGAGCATCGAGCAGGCCAGCCACTCCCCGCCGCAGCAGGCCAGCGGTTTCGCGGTCCAGATCGCGAACGCCTCCGATTCCAGTAGCCGCCACGTCTGACATGGCTCCTTCCCTCAGCTCCTACCGCAAGCAGCGAAGCACGACATCGCCCTCATCCGGCTTCTTAGCGGGTGGAGGGACGCCGCCATCGTCCTTCAGATTCGGCCCCCAGCTATAGACGACGAAGCCCGCTCCTTCCCGGCGATACACGAAGCGCCTGCCCGAGAAAGGGTCCGATGGCAGAGGGCAGCCGGCAAACCCTCTTAGCTCCGTAAGCGAAGCCGGATACGCGCCGTGGGTCGCCCGGTATGCCTTCAAGAGCAGCGAAACCTGCGCCAGCCCCAGGTTGGCCAGCGCTCTGTCTCGAGACTTCTGGGCGAGCGTAGGCGCGACCACCGCCAGCACGGTCACGATGCCTCGCCGCCGCCACGGAATGGCCCGAAGAACCTCATCAACGGACGGATGAACCGTCACGGCTTCTCGGTATGGGAGCGCCGCCTGTGTGATAACGCGATCCATCGTCTCCAAATATGTCAGCTCCTCGGAGGCTATCCACAAGTTGCCAGAGAAGGTCGGTGCGGGGGGATTCGGGAGCCGCAGCGGCTCGGCGCACGCGCCCGTCAGCGTTTCGATGGCTCCAGCAGGGTCCGACCTGAGCAGGTCAAAAAACGAGAGCCCCATGGCTCGTTCCCCCTCCATGGTTTTGACTAACGCCCTCGTGAGGTCGGTGCGCGCGGTCTCGGCACTGAGAGAGCGGCACGCCGCGGCCGAGGGCTGCGACTGGCATAGAACCGCGCCAAGAGCGCGCGAGGCCATGCCGATAATCGCGTAGCGCACCAGTTGCCCTATCAGGATTGGTTCGTCGGCCGCGCTTGCGAGCCGGAAGTTCGCGGCACACGAGTCAAACGCCTCGTCCGCACGGCCGACGTGCGCCAACCTCACGCTCTCAAATGCCAGCAATGTCGAGGAAGAGCGCAGCCCCGCAAAATATGGGAAAGTCAGATCCCAGCCTTTGCTCCAGTCCAGACGGAAGTCGCAGCGCGGCATCGCGGAGGCCCTATGAATGAGTTGGAGCGCCTCGGCGTTGCGTTTCAGGATCTCCTTGGCCTGCGCAGCAATCGCGGGGTCGGCTGCGTCGAACCCGCCCCAGGCTATCCTTGCGAGGAGTTCCTTGTCGCGCTCCGACAGGCGCATCGCCCTGAAGGCTTTCCTGTAGATGATGGCCGCATTCTCCGCGTCGGGAACCGGCGGCCTCACCAGTTGCGTGGCTTTGACAGGCGCTCCTGCGGCGGCAATCTGATTCAGCGCGCGCCTCACTCTCCCCTCGGCCTGCCAGGCACGCACACCCGTCGCAAGGGGTGAAAGCGCGAGCGCTGTCCCCAACACAAGGAGCGCCCACTTACCCGCTCGCAAAACCCGCCCGCCCATTGCTAATGAAACTCCTTCGCCGCAGGGTGGCAGCCGCCTGTCAAGCCGGAGTGGTGAACGATCTCCTCCCCCCGCCTTGCGGGCGCGGGGGAGGTTGGGTGGGGGGGGGTAGGGGCACGGTCCGCCACCCGGCGGATGCCCCTACGAGACTTTCCAAGCCTCGGCTACCTCCAAGCTCACCGGCGCTTCCTCGCGCGAGTCTCTTTGTGCCGGGTTCCTTATGCGGGGTCCAGGGTAAAATGCATGTGAGAGCGGGGGCGGCGAAATGTCGGGTTTCTTACCTGGTGATGTGGCGGAGAGGGGTGAAACTTCCAGGTGTCGAATGGTGTCTAATATATCGGAGGAACGAGGGTGTAGTGAGAAGTGCGAGCTGAATGTCCAGGTCGGCTGAATCCAGGTTCGTTTGCCGGCAAGGAGGACTGCGATGGCTGGTCAAGGATGGTTTAGTTTCCGTCGTCTCGGAAGGTGGGGGGTGGTGACGGCGATTGGGCTGACGGCGGCGCTCTTGGCCTGGCCCGCACAGGCGAAAGATGAGAAAGAGAGTGACAAAAGCGCTGTCGCAATCATCTCTCGCTCTGTGCGAACCTCGAACGATAAGGCCGCCAAGGAAGAAAGTCGCCCCCTCGCCAGGCCTTCAGTTGTCAACCTGAAGGAGCGGGTTTCGCCCTTATTCTTCGGCAGCCCGTTCGGGGGGAAAGTCACACAGGCGCAGTCGCCTGCGCGCGAAAGCCGCTTCGGCGGCGCCGCGAGGTCATGGGCCTATCCCTGGCAGGCTGCGCCCTCATGGAGGGCCGATGCGCCCGCGGGTTTGGCTCGCGGCGCAGAAGCGAAGCCTTCATCGGCGCCTTCCAATGTGCGTTCAGCGAACCCCCTTTACTTTCTCTACGGTCGGATAGACCGGCCCAACATCGAGCAGAAAGCGGCCACCTTGCCGGAGCCGACGAAGACAGGTCCGCCTGCCGGCCCTGGTTTCGGTTGGGTGCCGAAAGTTGTCAATCCCATCACAGACGCGCAAGTGAAGGAAGTGCAGCTTCCCAATTCGCGCGCCAGCTTTGACCGCATCGGCAAGAGCGGGGGGACGGACCGCGGCCTGCCGGACAGCGAAAAGAAGATCAACGCGAAGCCTTACTATGGCGTCTATCAGAGTCCTGTCCCAACAAAAGCTGCGGGAGGAGGAAAGCCAGGAGCCGGCTGGCTCGGGGCTGCTCCCTCGGATAAGCTTGGACGCCCCGCAGCAGGTGGCTTCGAGAAGCAGGCTTCGGTGCTGCCGAAAGAGGGAAAGTCCTTCGACGTTGCTGAGGGCAAGCCTGCCAAGCTCCCGGCGGGCAAGCCTGTGGCAACGCCCATGGGAGGAATCGGACAGGCGAAGATCCCGCTTGTGAAGCCTGGTCTGCCGCCCGGATCAGAAAAACCTCTCACACCGAAAGTGGCAGCAGTGCCGAGCGGCGGTCAATGGCTGGACAAGATCCACGAGCAGATCATCGGGAAGAACAAGGGCGGGGGCAAGGGGACATGGACCTTGCCTGGCCCCTCGGTGATAGTAAAACCGGACGGCGAGAAAGTTGCCCCGATTGTAGTTGACCGAGGCAGTCGGCCGCGAATCGGCGGCAGTTTTTCCGTCATTCGCAGTCGGTTTGGACATCCTTTCTTTGGCTATACTTTCATCCCGAGGCCGGTGAGCGCATTCTCCATCGGCTACAACCTCGGGTTCAGGGACGGCTTTTCGCTGGGTCTGCACTACGGCGTTCCCTCTTACCGTCATGTGCGGCCCGTGTTTTTGCGGTTCTATTACGGCTACTATTTCGACGACCCGTTCTTTGCAGGATTCTGGTATCCGGGCTACTACCCGAGCGTTTACTCCTACTTCGGCTGGGTGCCGCGCTGGTGCCTTGCTCCCAGCATTGTGCTCTACGAGGCCGATCCTTACCCCATCTATGTCGGCCCGCCCGTGTACTACTATATGACGTCGCTGCGGCTTGATGAGGAAGGTGTGAGTGGGGCGATGGCGGATATTCGCCGCGCCTGGCTGGACAGCGACATTGACCGGCTCGCATACTACCTGCGCGAGGAGGGAAAAGTCAGCGTCTATTTTGACGGCAGGTATTGCTACTCCGTGTCGCGCGACGACTACTACACCATGACGCTGGACGCAATATCCACGGTCAAGACTGTGGAGATGGATTTCGACGGCCCCATCTGGCTGAGCCGCAGCGAGGTTTTCTTCACCGGCCGCCACATCTTTTACAACCCTGACAACGAGCGCCAGATAGTGTATGTTTCCTATCGCCTGCACCGCTACGCAGGGCACTGGTCTATCATCGCCGTGGGCTCGTCTCCGAAGCCCATAGGGCACGAGTATCACGACTTCCGCTACTGGGAATAGGGGGCTCGTAAAGGGAGACCTCGCCGGGAAACGAGACGGACATAGCAGATAACCCTTTTTGCAGCGAGGCCCTTCGGCTGCGCTCAGGACAGGCCCTTGGCTGTCGCGCGAGACGGCCAAGGGCCTTCCATTTCCTCGCTTCGCCCTCACCGCAGCCGAGCAGCGAGATGGCACGAAGGGCGCCGGACAATATGTGCCGTCAGGCTGCGTCGTTCATGGCGGCGGGATGGCAAAGGCTGCCGCCACTTATTGACCCGCTTTGTTCGCGAATGTTTCCACTTTCCTGCTACTTGTTCGGGCGACGAAGTGGAAGTAAACAACCGAAGGCTTTCGAGGAGGCTGCCATTCACACAACCTCTGAACTCGACTTGCTCGCGCAACTTTACAGGGAGACCCTGCAGCGGCATCTCTCGAACGACGGCGAACCGCCGCCCGACAAGCGGATGCTCCGCGAGCTTGGCAGAAGCGGAGCGAGAGCGAGTCTTATCACAGACCTTCACTGCGAAGCGGCGCGAGCAGCTCTGGAAGACATGAATGCCGCTGAGGTGGGCGCCGTGGTCGAGAAAGCGCTTCGTGCGCTGGCACAGGCCCTGATGGCCTCCAGCAAGGAGAAGATGTCAGCCAGCAGGCAATCCGCCGCTCGAGCCGCAACAATACCGCTCCTGTCAGCTTCAGACAGAGTTCTGCTGGAAGGGCCTGCGTTTTCGAAGATGCTCGAATTCAGCGTAATGAGCAGCAGCCTGAGACGTAAACCCCTGTGCCTGATCATTGCTGGTCCTGATGACCTGCGCCCGAGCAGAAATCCGTCGGCCGATATGAGCCCGGAGGAGGCTTTCTCTGTCATCGCCCAGCTTATCACGCGCATCATTCGCGAGCGTGACCTGCTGGCCATGGCCGGGGAGGATGAGTTCGCTGTCATACTGCCCGACACTGATCTTCGCAGTGGGCTGGCCGTGGCGGAGCGGCTGAGGCAGGAGGTGGAGAAGAAGCTCGGGGCGTTTCCAGGCATCAGAATAAGCGCTGGCTTAGGTTGCTACCCATCGGACGCTCAAAGTTCGGAGGGGCTTCTGAGAAAAGCTTGCCGCGCCCTCCAGATGGCCAGGCTCCTCGGCGGAAACATAGTTCAGACAGTGTTCGACCAGAGCGACGAGTCCGCAGTGTGAGACCACTGCGGAACCCTTCATGATTATTCGCTGTTCCGTCGGAGATCTGCGCGGGAGTTGCCTGACGCTGTTTTGAGAACGTCTAACAAAACGCTGGCTCGAGACGATGCCGGGTCATGAGGGCACCGGGCCGCAGGGGCGAAGCGCTGCTTCGCCTGGGGGAGCCCGCCGGCTGGCGGGTCTGCTGGCGGACTGCCCCCCTACTTCGCTGGAGTCCGCCAGAGGTGGACGAAGGCTGAACGCTCCATAGGCAAGCGACCCCGCCTCCGCTAGTGCCGCTCCAACTATCTGCGCGGAAAACCTCTGTAGGGGCCCGCGATATATCGCGGCGCCCGCGGGCCACTCGAGCAACCGACACGTGGGCCATCAATGGTGGCGCCGCGCAGGCGGCCATGCCGCAGGGGCGGGTTTCCAACCCGCCCGGTTGCGGGCGGCTGGCACAGCCGCCCCTACAGCCTTGGATGCTGAATTCGTCGGCGCAACAAGTTGCAGGAACGCTAGGATTGGGGCAGCAGGCGAGCCTGCCCAGCCAGGGCTCCCGCGCCCCCGGCGTATCTGATCCCGCAGCCAATCCACCTCCTCCAGGAGCTACACCTTGACGAGCGAACATAGAATCTCCAAAGAGGTGGTCGGAGTTTGATCCGGCCAAACGCGTTTTGTTACGGACCCTTAGGGGGACTCTGATACTCGGTGGGTAAGTTGTGGAAATGGAACGCGTGCCTGGCATCGGCTCGAAGCCTCGCTCAAAGCCGGGGGTGTTACAGGAGGGGACGAAATGAGGAAAAGAAAGACAGGAGGTCGGGACAAGCTTCTGATGAGACAAAACGCAGCGAGCAGTCTGTTCCGCCGTTATGAGGGCAATCCCATCCTCACGCCGGAGGACTGGCCATATCCAGCCAATGCGGTCTTCAACCCCGGCGCCACGGAGATTGACGGGGAGACGCTCCTTCTGGTGCGCGTGGAAGATTTGCGAGGCTTCTCCCATCTGACGGCCGCGAGGAGCAAGGACGGCAAGACCGGATGGCGGATAGCCGATAAGCCAACTCTCCAGCCAAACAGTAACTCGCAGGAAGAACAGTGGGGGCTTGAGGACCCTCGAATAGTCTTTTTGGAGGAGCGGGGGGAATACGCGGTAACATACGTTTCCTTCTCCAGAGGCGGGCCGCTCGTATCGCTGGCCACCACCAAGGATTTCGTCACCTTCACCAAGCACGGCGCCCTGTTGCCGCCCGAGGATAAGGACGCTTCTCTGTTTCCCCGTCGTTTCGGAGGGCGTTTTGCTCTGATTCATCGGCCCATCATCCGAGGGGAGGCCCACATCTGGATATCTTTCTCGCCAGACCTGAAGCACTGGGGGGACCATCAGATTCTGCTCGACACCAGGCCCGGCTGGTGGGACTGCCACAGGGTTGGGCTGGCTTGCCAACCTGTTGAGATATCCGAAGGATGGCTGATCCTCTATCATGGGGTGAGGATAACAACAGCCGGGCAGATATACCGGGTTGGGCTTGCGCTCCTCGACCTTGAGGAGCCCTGGAAGGTCATTCGGCGATCTGACGAATGGGTCAGCGGCCCGAGAGCGTCCTACGAGCGCGCGGGCGAAGTGCCTGACGTTGTCTTCCCCACTGGCGCCGTTCTGCACCGGGAAACCAACGAACTTCGCGTTTATTACGGCGCTGCCGATACCACTGTCGGATTGTCCGTGGCGAAGCCCGGCGAACTCGTAGATTACATCAGGTCTTGCCCAGCAACCGCATAGCCCGATTATTCGTGAATCCAAGGAAGAAGGAGGGGCTGGCATGGCTGGGCAGGCCTGGCGTGGTCACGGCCCGTAGGGCGGCTGCTGTGCGGTGTCAAGACATTCTTTACACTCTTGTGTCAGGACATGCTTTACACTCTGCATGAGGTCCTCGGGGCAGACAGCAGTACCGGCTTGGTTCTTCCCGTGCGCAGATCGATCTCTCTCACGGTGGTGGCGCGGAAGGTGACCAGCACTTGTTGATCCCGCGCTTGCCCTGAGCTTGTCGAACGGGCCGGCTCCACGTCCTGGTCATGCGCAGAGCGAGAATCATTGCTCTGACACAAGAATCTCTCTAACTTGCCGCGCCCAAAACGGGTTCGGCTCTTGCCTCCGCTTCGAGCATGTCCTTCTTCAGCCGAAGCGCAGTTATGTCAAACCGAAAGGGCCCTCGCGAACCGCCATTCAGGTCAACGAGAGGGTTCACTTGCGACAGCAGTCTCCTGGTCACAAAACCCGGTAAAGGGAGGAAACCTACGCGAATCCTGGGCAGGATGAGGTGGATCTGTCCGCCGCGAGCCCGAAGGCTTCCTTCGAGTTGAACGGGAAGCTTCATTCCCAGCAGCGGCCTCGAGCCCCTGACCAATATTCTGTGTTCGAGCAGATCGAGGTGGAAATTCTCGAGCTGCGTCACCCTTGGCCTGAGAAAATGGTTCAAGGCATTCTCATCAAGAGCGATGCTCCCATTGGCCGGCCCGAAGCTCAGAAGGACAAGCCGTCGCCGCAGCAAGGCTTTGCCAAGGTCATAACGGATACCCGTCAGGGCGAATTGCAGCTCCCGCACGCGCAGGCCGCCTGACACGCCAGAGGCAGACCCGCCTTGGCGGAAGTTCTGGCCGACCTCGAAGTCGCGGGCATCCACTACGAGGCGGGAAACTTTCCCTACCATGCGAGCTCGCCGGCCCATCTTCAAGCCCTGCGCTTCGGCCGGTGCGACGAAGCCCTCCATCCTCACCTGCACCTGCTGAATTGTGCGCGAGAAGGGAGACCGATGGCCCCGGCTTATGTCAACGCTCACAACCTGTATAGGCGCGAAACGCCTTTTCAGCGCGCGTTCGGTCGCGCGCTCGGCAAGACCTGTTCCGCCGACCGAACCCAGCACAACCGCCACTATGACCGCCGCTAAAGCAGCCACGCCGGCTGAGGCTCCTCCATGATCCTTTTCACAGCTTCGGGCAGCGCCCGAAGAAGATCGCCCGCTGTCAGGCAGACTTCGGTCAACTGTTGGGCTGCAATATCCCCTGCCAGGCCGTGAAGATAGACTCCGGCGCACGCCGCCTCGAAAGGCTCGATCCCCTGGGCTGCGAGGCCGACTATCATGCCGGTCAGGACATCGCCTGTTCCCCCCGAGGCCATGCCAGGATTGCCGGTGGGGCTCACATGTGTCAGCTTGCCTTTTTGCGCCACAAGCGTCGCCGCGCCCTTCAGGGCAACGACGCAGCCGAACTTCTCGGCAGCCGACGAAGCTGCACCCAAGCGGTCGCTCTGAACCTCGGCGGCGCTGAGGTCCAGCAGTCTGCCCAGCTCGCCTGGATGAGGGGTTATCACAGTCCGCCCGAATTCTGGCGGATGACGGCTCAAAAGCTCAACCCGGCCAGCCAGATTGTTTAGACCGTCGGCGTCAACCACGAGGGGCCTGTCGAGCTTCTGCACGAGTTCGGCCACAAACTCCGCCAGCTCTTCGCCCTGTCCTATGCCAGGCCCCAGGGCAACAGCGTCGCAACCGCGCGCGAATGCTTCTATCTGCGGCAGGGCTTGCATGCCGAACGTGCGCTGAGGCGTTTCGGCGACCGGGCGCGTGATGACTTCCGTGAGCTTCACCTCCATTATGTCGTTCAGGCTCATTGGGACAGCCAGATAGACAAGGCCGGCCCCTATTCTCAGGGCTGCCTCCGAGCACAGCGCCGCAGCTCCGGTCATGCCCACCGATCCGGCCACTACCAGGACGCGGCCAAAATCGCCCTTGTGGGCGTCGCGCCTGCGCCTGGGGAAACAGCGGCGCACCTGGGCTGGTTCGATCAGCTCGGCAGCAGCTTGCGCCTCCTGGATAATCTCAGCGGGAACGCCAATATCAACAACATGCACTCTTCCGGCCAGCCCGGGCGCTGCAAGAAGCCCTATTTTGGGCAGCCCCATCGTGACGGTCTCATCGGCGCGAACGCACGGGCCCAGGGTCTTGCCTGTATCCGCTTCCATGCCAGAGGGAATGTCAACTGAAATCACCCGCGCCCCAGCCGACGAAAGCTCGTTGAGCAGCTCGACAGCGCGCGCGAGCTGGCCTTCGACGGCCCCGCGCGTTCCGGTGCCCAGAAGCGCGTCAACCACGACCTTCGGGCCTTTGCCGCCTGCCCGGCCACGGATAGAAGAGCGCAGGTCAGAGAGGTCCTCGTTGGTGGTCTGCGCAACGCGCAGGCCAGCCTGGACAGCAGCCTGAAACTCATGAGCGGCGTCTCCCCGCAGTTCCTCGGAACTTCCGATAAGCCAGCAGGATATGTCGAAGCCCGCCACATGCAGCATCCGCGCTGTCACGAAGCCGTCGCCGCCGTTGTTTCCACGCCCACAGATGACGAGGGCCTCGTTAGAACGCGCCTCCTCCATGCATCGGCGCACGACCTTATAGACTCCGGTTCCGGCCCTCTCCATAAGGCGAAGGCCGGCAATCCCGGCCTCGCCAATTGTTCGCCGATCAATCTCTCGCATTACTTCGGCGAGAACGATCTTCACAGAGCTTGTCCCCCAAAGACAAGGGCAACGGCGACAGCGTGCTCGCAGGTATGAGACATTGAAACGACAACCTGTCTGCCTGCCGCGGCCCGAAGCGCCCTTCCTGTCAGCCGCACCTGGGGCTTTTGCGCCTCGCCCCTTGTCAGCTCCACCTCATGCCACGAAAGGGGCCTTCCGAGCGCTTTGGCCACTGCCTCCTTCGCGGCAAAGCGGGCGGCAAAATGCTCGGCAGGGCGCCACCGGCGCTGGCACTCTTCTCGCTCCACCTGCGTGAAGCACCGCGTCAGAATTGATGGGCGCCGCTGGATCGCGGCCTCGACACGGCCCACCTGAATGATGTCAACCCCTATTCCCTGCGTCATCACTCAATGGGCCCCTCCGCGAACGAAATGCTCTGCGACCTGAGAAATTGCCTCAGTGTGCTGACGGGAATCGCGAAATAGACGCCCAGGTCTTGTCCACTGTCTGAAACCAAGCCCGAGCGCACAACTCCCACGACCTCTCCCGTATGCCTCTTGAACAGGGGCGCGCCGCTGTGGCCGTCGCGTACGGGAGCCTCGAACTGTATGACGCGATCCGCGCCTGACGGGGAGGCGACTAATGCCTTGATGCGTCCGCTGTCAAAGGCAGGGTCGCCGCCTCGGCTGCCATCAAGTATGGGCCCGGTCATAGGATAGCCTGCCACGCCGATTTCCAAGCCCGGGCGCTCATCTCGTTCCGAGGCCAGGGGAAGATAGGGAAATCCGAACCCCGCAACTCGAAGCACGGCCAGGTCGTGTGCGCCATCAAGGGCCGCGACGGAAGCGGTCACAGACGCGAGGCCGGGCTGCTGAACCCGCACTGAATTCTTCCCCCTAATGGTGTGAGCGTCAGTGACGATATAGCCGCCGCGGTTAACAAAGAATCCCGTTCCCATTGCCCTTCGCCCCACCGTCTCGCTTGCGGTCGGTCCACCGGAAACTTCCTTGGCATCAACCAGAACAACAGCGGACTCGACGCGCTCGCGCAGGTTTGCTGCGGGTGCGGGTGGAGCAGCAGGGGGCTGTCCAACATAGATTGTGATAGGGCGAGAGAATGCAGTTCGACCTCTTTCATCGAGCACGGAGGCCATTATCTTGTGCGCCCCCGCCCCCACAACCCACACATCATTCCACAGCACATGGAACGGCGCTTTCGTGACCCTGCCTATTGGCTGCGGCTTGTCATCGCACCAGAATTCAACGGCTGCCGCCTGGTCTGGCGAGGTGGGGTCAGCCTCCAGAAGAAGCCGCGATGCCGGTCCGCTCGCCGGCACCACCGTCCCGTCCGCCGGCCGGACTATCTTCACAAGCTCCGGAACCTCGTGTTCCAGCGGCGGAGAAACATAATGCCTTTCCGCACGGTCAAAAGCCCTCACCCACAGGCGATGCTTTCCAGCATTGAAGAGCTTGCTCTCTATCTCGAACTCTGCCGGAAGCCGCGAGGTAAGCGCGACGACCCTGTCGTCCAGGTAGAGGCTCAACTGCGCGACGTCGAACCCTTTGTCTCCTTTTATCTCCACCTTCGCTGGTCCGGGTGGGCCGCTGCCTGGAACCACCGCTATCGAGATGGGCTGACGCTCAAGCAAGACCACATTCACGCTTGTTCCCACGAAGCGGGCGCCTGTAGCGAGGATGGTTTCTGGTCTCAGGTTGTATATGCCCGGCCTGTAAGCCTTCGTATCCCATTTGAGGATGTAGGGCTCGGCGGTGGCGCGCTGCTTCCAACCCGGTATGCCTTTTATAGTGACTGCTGTGATAGCGAAGTAGCTCTGAGCTTTCGGTTTGATCTCCACGATTATCTCGTCTCCTATCGCAGCCACAAAGGGTTTGTCGAGGCCCTGCACCTGGAGGCGCCTGGGCTCCTGCGCGTCTCGCCGCAGGAATTCCTGCTCTGCGGCCGGCAGCAGCAGAACCCACAGACAAAGCACAGCAACGAAGATTCGCGCATGTCTCATCGGCCCATGTCCTCCTGCGCTCAGAAATGGAAAGGATCGCCAGTTAGTTTGAGCCTGCGCCTGCGTTCGCACGACTCTTCGGCGGTCGGCACACCAACGCCACTGTCAACAATTGTGTCCTTGGGCAACTCGCCCAGCATCCCCTCTCGCGCGAGCCAGGATTGAGTGAAGCACCCCGGCCCCTCTTGCGCAGATGATATGCCATCCTTCGCCCGCGGCAGCCGCCATCACTCCCTCGCTCAGACGCCAGAAATGCTGCGGTGATCCCGGCAAGCCCCGCAGAAATCAGATAACACAAAATGCGGCAGAAGTCCACGCCCTCGCGCGACGGCCCTGCCGCCTGGGGGTTGGCCCTCATGGCACAGCTCGCTTCTCCCGCCGTGCAGTGCATCGGCCCGCATTATCCATGAATGCCGCCGCGGAATCTTGTAGAGGATGTAGGGGCGAACGGCCGTGCGCCCTACGGGAATCGCCCGAAACCTGTCTGCTCGAGCACGTCAACCTATATGGCGAATCTCGATAGAGGGTCATGGATAACCCGGGTCAGAGCTGCGCCTCGCATATCAGAAGAAAGGCGAGGGCAAAACCAGCCTCTCTGAAGCCCGGCAGGCGCAAAGATTCTCCATGCCCTCAGGTGGCCGGAGGGGGTATGTCGCGTCGGCAGTAGCGGCAGACCACGGCCCTTTTTCTTATTAGCTCGTAGCAAAACGGACATTCTTTGAGCCTAATGCGCAGCACCACATATAGAAGCATGCCTCCCAAGACACCGAGAATGAGACCGCCGACAAATCCGACGGCTGCCTTCGCGCCCGACGCGACCCCCACGGCGATCGCAGCTACTGCCACACCGAGCCAGACAAGGGTTATTATGATTACAATGACGGTTTCCATCGCCGTTCTCCACTGAATATTTCGGCGCCCCGCGGTTATCGCCCTTCCGGCGGGGCTATGGGGGCCGCTTGACGTTCCTAACTCAGCTTGGCCAGAGCATCGATTATGTACCTGCGGTATGTCCCTTTCCTTTCGGCCAAGAACTCGTAGAAATCGAAGCGGGTGCACGCCTTAACGAGGTTATAGGATTCCATGCCTTCGCGCAGGTACCAGACGCGTCTGTAGCGTCGGAGGATGCTCTGGTTGGACTGGTTGCAGAAGACGAGCATCAGGGGCAGGATTCCCGAGACGGCGCAGTGCATGGCCATCGCATCGTCAGCCTGGGCACGCTTCGAGTCTGCTGACTGATAGCAGTGCCTGACCTCTATACCGACCCCAACAGGGGTGACCCTGGGTTTCGCGCCGAAGGGCCGGAAACCCTCAACTGCCAGCGAGCGGAACTGCGACCTCCTCGGTCCCGTCAAGCTGTCCAACGGAACGAAGCAGTCCAGCGATCTCTGTGTCCGTGCGTCCCCAGACGCGATGTGGGCAGAGTAGCGCACCTCCCCCTCCGACAGCGCGAGCGACATGCGGAAGATTTCTCTCACCGACTCCTCGTAGAGGTCCCCGATCTTCCGGTGGATGCTCGTGATTGTCCCGCCGGCCAGCGTGGCCGCGATATACTCGGCGGAGTCCAACGCGAACAGCGAGTAGACGGGATCCGAGGTGAAGGCCGCGCGAAGGCGGTCCTTTGGAACTCGCTCCTGCCTGGACCTGCCATGGGCGGGTTCGTAGCTCTCGATCTTTTCGAGGTGCTTGATGATAATCGCGTGTATGCGACTCGCGATGCCTGTTCCTACGCTACCAGCCACTACGGGTACCCTTGGTTCGGAAGGTTAAGATCGTCTCTACCCCCTCATTCGAGGGGTACAGAGAAACCTTGTCGCTCTTGAGCAGCGGGATGTCGTGCGAGCCCTCGTACACCAACCCCGCCTTGCTACCGATCTGCGAGATGATCCTCCCACAGTCGATCTCGTGCACGGCCCTCTTGTCCTTCATGCTGTAGAGCTTCTGGTACTTCGCGATTATGAGCCGGATCACAGCACCGGGCTCGCAGCGGATGTTTGCCTGCTGTAGCGCTCGCCCTATGTCGTCAAAATATCCCCTGTATACGGGGATCCTGGGCCTCCGGAACTTGTCCGCGCCCAGGAAGGAAAAGAGCTCTCGCACCTCAGGTATTTGGTCCAAGCGGGAGGGGCCGGTGAGACCTCTGCCTATCGTGTTCCCCACCATCGACGCTTCCAGCCCGCGCAGGTCCTTTATGCCGAGAACGGCCATCGCCGCCAGGTTAGTATAGACGTAGGAAATTCCTGTGTAAGGGAAATACGGTGGGCTCGTGATAACCAGATCCGGTCGGGCGCCTATCTCAGGCCAGGCCCTTGCGTCAGCCTGGAGCGTCACAGTTTGCGCAGGGGTCACACCCAGGCGCGCCCGGAGAAAGGTCCACGCTGAGCACAGCTTGCACGCATGGAGTGCACTCGACGCAAACAGCCCGCGGATGCTCCTGGCAGTCGGCTCGATCGCATAAAAGAACTGCGTCTTGCCGCTGACCCGGACTCTGACCTTGGACTTGAGCGCGTCGCTGAGAATCATTCGGAAGATGTGGCCGTACGGCCGTTCGCACAGAGCATCGATGAGCGACAGGGCGTCCTCGGCGTAGGCTACGTCCTCTGGCGCCAGCTTGCTGCGGAGGTCTTCGGGGAACGCAGCACTGAAAGTAGCAACCGCTGCAGAGGCCTCCCGCGCGTCGCGAAGCAGCTGCAGCTGTGGCTGCTGCGGAGACTCCAGCAGGCCTACCAGCGCAAGTCGAAGGTTGTCTAACTGGTCGGGGTCGGCCTCCAGGATCTCCGATTTCATCTTGCACAGCTCAACGGACAGGGGGTTGAGGTCGAATCCCACGCTACGGTATCCGCTGGTCATTGCTTCTGCCTGCAACGTGCCGGAGCCGCAGAAAGGATCCACCACCAGTTTTGGGTGGTGGGTGTTCAGCAGGCTTCGAACCATCCGAGGAAAGAACTTGCCTTTGTACTGGTGAAGTCCGTGTGTGAAGTGAGCGGTCGTGTACGAGTTTTTGCCCAAAATCCTCGCCGCCAGCACAGAGGGGCGGACCGAAAACGGCACCCTCAGGAGCTGATCACAGATGTCAGGCACGCGGGCCACGGAGCCGACGGCAGCCAACGCGTGGGACGAGTACTCAATAAACCAGTACACTGGTACGACATGAAGCAACGCGCGCTGACCATCCCCCTCCCCATGGATTGCAAAGCCACACTCGACCGCACCACCCAACCCGTCCCACGGGAGTCCGAGCCGCGCGGCAACCTCCTTGGCCGACGGCAGCTCGGCTGCGCGGTCCTTCGGCCAAAAGAAGCAGTCCGAAAAGTATGTCGCCCGCTCACGCAGCGCTCGCGTCGTTTCCCACGTCGCCGTTCCGAAGAAGAACTTTGTGAGACCAGCGTACGTCTTCCTGCCGAATATGGTCGAGAAAACCCCCGAGGCCTCCAAGGGCAGTAAGCCGGCCGCCGTCTCCCCGTTGAGGCCCCTGATGTTCGAAACCCCGAGCCCCCTGAGCTCCCCCTCCGCGAGCGGGAGCTCGACATCAGCTATGACATCGCCCTTTATCTTCAGAAGCGCGTTAAGTAGCATCTGAGTCCCCCCGATACGCCCCAGGCGTTATTGTAGTACGCATGGCCCTGGCATTGCACCCGTCTTGCCATTCGCTGCGCCAGGCCGCTCTACCTATGGCGAAGCTCGCCCCGAGCCCGCCTGTTCCTCGAGGCGCTCAAGCTCCTGCTGCACAACGGAATCGTCCAATCTCTGGAAAAGGGGTTTCGGTTCTCCCAACCGCTGCCCGGCTGGAACCGCCGGCGCCTCCCAGGGCTCACGCGCCAGCTCCCCTGAGAACCCGAGCATCTCGTGCAGCCTCTGAGAAGAGAAAGGGAGGAAAGGCGCGAGAATGACTTTCAGAGTCTGTATCACTTGAAGCCCGGTGTGCAAGCTCGTCGCAGCCGACTGCGCGTCCACCTTCACCTCGTGCCAGGGCGATTTCTCCTCCAGATACCGGTTCGTGTCCCGCGCAAGTATCATCGCAGCCGCGATGGCCGGGCGAAAATGACAGGCCTCCAGCTCGTTCGTGACAAGGTCGAATGTCTCTCTCGCGCGCTGGAGTATCCTCTCATCTGCCGGCTTCAGGGGCCCGGGCTGAGGCGCCCTGCCATCGAACTGTCGCGCAGTGAAAAACAGAGTCCGGTGAGCGAGATTGCCATAAGTGGCCACAAGTTCATCGTTGTTGCGGCGCACAAACTCCGACCAGGAGAAATCGGTGTCCGCCGACTCAGGCATGCTCGCCGATAGCATGTAGCGCAGGGCGTCCGGATCGTAGCGGGACAGAAAGTCATCGGCCCATATCGCCCAGTTGCGGCTCGTGGAGAAAGGGCGGCGCTCCAGGGTCAGATGTTCGTTCGCCACCACATCCCAGGGCAAGGCAAGCCCCTCGTCGTAACCCATCAACATTGCCGGCCAGTTGATGGTGTGGAACACGATGTTGTCCTTCCCTATGAAGTAGTAGCTTCTCGCATCCTCGCCCCTCCACACACCCGGCGGGCAAGCCCACCAGTCTCTCCACGCCTCGGCATCGCCCTGCCGCTCGGCCCATTCCTTGCTTGCCGAAAGATAGCCTATTACCGCCTCGAACCATACATAGATGCGCTTGGATTCAAAGCCCTCGACCGGGACCTTTATTCCCCACTCCAGGTCTCTCGTTATGGGCCGCGGTCTGAGGCCCGATCCCAGAAAGTTCAGGGTGAAAGAACGCACGCTGGGGCGCCAGTGCTCCTGCCTTTCGACCCACGGCTTCAGCCTGTCTGTGAAATCGCCCAAGTTCAGGAAGAAGTGCTCCGTGTCCCTGACGATTGGCTGCGTGCCGCAAATGCGGCAGCGGGGCTCCAGCAGCTCGTCGGCGTTGAGCGGCTTGCCGCAGTTGTCGCACTGATCTCCCCGCGCATCCGGGAAACGGCAATATGGGCAGGTTCCCTCCACGTAGCGGTCCGGGAGGAAGCGCCCCCCGGGGACGCCTGGACGGCGCTGGCACTGCGGGCAGAAAAGCATCTGCATGGTGTCTTTTACTATGTGCCCTCGCTCCACCAGGCGAAGGAATATGTCGTGGACCACGTTCGCGTGGTTCTCGGTCGCGGTGCTCGTGTAGAGGTCCCAGCTTATGCCGATCTTCTCCCATGTTCCAAGGAAAAGGTTGTGGTAGCGCCGGGCGATGTCTGCTGGCGACACGCCCTCCTGCTCGGCCCGGACAGTTATGGGGGTGCCGTGCATGTCGCTGCCCGAAACCATGAGAACTCTATTGCCCCTTGCGCGCTGGAAGCGCGCGAAGATGTCGGCGGGAAGATATGCGCCAGCCACGTGCCCCAGGTGGAGAGGCCCGTTTGAATACGGCCACGCAACGCCGATGAAGATGGTTCGATTCCTCTCATCACCCCTCGACTCTGCTCGGGGTGACCCTGAGGAACTCGAAGGGCCACGGGTGGTTTGGGCGCGCCGGCCCGAAGGGCGCCGGGTGTTTTCGCCATGGCTGGATCTCAGCATCGCGGTGTGGCTTCCCTTAGAGCTTCTAACAAAACCCCCATGCCCTTGAAAGGCTCCGAACACGCTGCGAGGCCTGTAGGGCCCCGATGTGTCGGGGCCGGACGGCTTTCGGCGCGGGGTGCCTGCCCGAGCCGGGCCACGGCCAGGGGAACCCGCGCCCTACAGTTCCCCCAACCGGCAATGGGTCTTGATACAGGCTCTTAGAATCTCTAAGAAAACTGGCGCAAACTGACAGTTTGCGTTACAGGTCAGCCGCCGGGCGCCCTGATGCATCGAGCTGGCTATTGGCACGGCTTGGCGGCTCCTCATTCCGGCCGCGCGTTCCGCGTGCCGGGTTTTGTTAGAAATTCTTAACGCCATCTGCCCTGAACCGCAGTCATATATGCTCCCGATAGGCAGAGAGCCGAACGCCGCGCCGCTCCCACTGGGCCTTCATCTCCGGCAGGTTCCTCGGCAACCGTCCCGGGTCTGCGGGGTCGGGCCGTTCCTCGAACCGCTGCCACTCGTCCCTGGTCTTGATGGGGAAGTCGAGGTAGTGAGGAATGGTCGAATGGCCGTCCTTCGGCTGGATGTAAGTGATCCCCGGGCCGTCCATGATGGCGCGCCGGCCCTCGGTCTCCTCGATCACCCGCGCCTCGAAAGGCGGCCTCAACCCGATGTCACCCGACACCCCCGCGCGCCGGTCGAAATCGAAATACCGGTCGGCCTTGTCGCTCGAGTCAACCTCGCGCGGCAGCCCCTCCTTGTGCCACCGCGTGGGCGTGTCGTCCCGGTAGCCGAACTCCTCGTCCGGCACATGGTCAACAGAGTGGAAATGCAGGGTTCTTACCCAGCGTTCTCTCGCCGTCATCGCTGCGCGGCTTCCGTCACTGTCGCGCCAGCGCGCCGTTGATCTGCCCCGTCATGTCCATCGTCATTGACATCTGCTGCTGCTTCTGTCCGGGCGGGCCCATCGGCATGCCCCCCTCCGTCCGGAAGTTGATGTCCGCCCGGAAGTCGTAGCGATCCAGGGTCCCCGCTGTTACATTGAACTTCGCCTTGCCGCTGATTCCGAACTCACCGTTCATCCTGCCGGCTATAGGAGGCATCTGCGGCATTGTCCCGCCGCTCTGGGCCATGCCCTGCTTCATCATCGCGCCCAGATCCATGTTGGTCATCGTCTGACGCCCCGTGACCCCAAGAGTGGCGATCTGCTTGCCGTTAACCGTCTCGAGATTATCGAGCGTGAAGTTCATGTCCACCACAACCGGCGGCCCTCCCGCCAACGGTACTTCGACGTGTTGATTCCAACCTTCCCCGACCGCGATGGGATGGTCGGGCAGCAGTATCTGCGTCTGGCGCATGAGCGTCATCGGGTCCATCCCCCCGTACATTTGCTTCACCTGCGCCATCATCTGCTTCCATTCCTTTTCCATCCCCGGGACCACGATATCCATCAACTGCCCGCGCTTCCCGATCTTCACCTCAATCGGCTTCTGTAAGAACGGGATTGCTTGCTTGCCCGCCATATTGGGCATCTTCTCCTTGCTCATCGGCTGGCCGTTCACGCTCATCGAGAACTTGCCCTTCTGAAACGACATCTGTATCTTCTGCCCCATCGCGTCCACAGCAGCGCCTAAATTGTCCAGCCGGACGCTGAGGCGCGCGCCGCCGTAAGCGTCCTTCTTCACCACCTTGGCAGTCGCCGCGGCGTTCCCCTTGCCGCCGAACATCATCTGCATGTTCATCGGCTGCTGCCCCTGCTGCGGCGCTCCCGTCATCGCCATGTTCATCGTGCCATTCATCTCGGCGTACCCGCGATAGCGCAGCACCTGTCCGGGAGCGAGTTTCAGTTGCAGCAGCACCTTCTCGGGCTGCGGAACGGTAGTCGGCGGCGACGGCTGCACCGCGGGGGCCGAAGGCTGTTCCGTGACCGGCGCCGGCGGCTGAGCGAGCGCTGCGGGGCACAGCAGAGTGAAAAGCAAGGCTACCGTCAACTTGCGCATTCTGTGACTCCCGTCAAATGACGCTCCCTGGCGTGCGCGACTTATACCACACTTCTCCCTCCCTGGCAACCGCGGCCAGCCGGGAGAAGTAAGCCCTGCTGGGTGCAACACGTGCAGTCCCCCGAACCGGGAATGTGGGACAGCGCTGGAGCAGGGCTAGTGCACTGTCTCCGAAATAGGTTTACAACGGGCTACTTTGGCCAGGATGCGCTCGGCCGGGGCGGTCCAGATGAAGGGAGTAGGCTGTTGGTTGGTGTGCGCCAGGTAGTCGCGGATGGCG
>Ga0315280_10001832_pt1 | contig 35543 bp, 29 predicted proteins | sample YL17G06_40_MG_FD_203697 | JGI IMG/M metagenome (GOLD analysis project Ga0315280, IMG submission 203697) | Sediment microbial communities from Yellowstone Lake, YNP, Wyoming, USA - YL17G06_40 | ecosystem: Environmental > Aquatic > Freshwater > Lake > Sediment | place: USA: Wyoming | collected...
GTCCATGGCGGTGGACCGGCTGGGGCGAACCAGCAGCGGCATTGACGTATTCGTGAGCCGCGAGGCGATCCGCGCCGACCGCATCATCGTCATGAACCGGATCAAGCAGCATACCGACTTCGAGGGCGAGTACGAGAGCGGGCTGCTGAAGATGATCGCCGTCGGGATGGGGAAGCGCCAGGGCGCGGCGGCGCTGCACGGCCGGCGCTGCGCCAGCCTGCGGGAGGACGTGCCGCAGGCGGCGCGGATGGTGCTGGCCCGGGGCCCCGTCGCAGCCGGGCTGGCGATCCTCGAGAACGGCTACAACGAGCCCGCGGAGATCGTCGGCCTCTCGCCGGAGGCGATCCCGGAGCGGGAGCCCGCTCTGATGCGTCGCGTCCGCCGGAACGCGGCGCGGCTTCCGTTCCGCGACATTGACCTGCTGATCGTGGACTGGATCGGCAAGGACATCAGCGGCATTGGCATGGACACGCACGTGATCTGCCGGCGCATGATCTGGGAAGAGCCGGAGTTCCGCGGCACGAACATCCAGTTGATCGCGGCGCTCGACCTGACGGAGGGCTCGCACGGGAACGCGCTCGGTCTCGGGCTGGCGGACCTGATCACCGACCGCCTGCTGCGGAAGATCGACATGTCGGCGCTGAAGACGAACGTGCTGCACACGGGTTGGCTGAACCGGGCCAAGATCCCGCTCTCATTCGCCAGCAACCGGGAAGTGCTCGAGGCCGCGTTCATCGGCCTGGGGCATCCCAGCCCGCGCAAGGTCCGCATCGTGCGGATCGCGGATACGCTGCACCTGAGCCGGATGTGGATCTCGGAGGGGCTGCTGGCAGAGGCGAAGCGGAACCCGCGAGTCCAGGTGCTGGGGAAGCCGGTCGAGATGACGTTCGACCGACGAGGGGATCTGAAGTAGCGCGCGAACGCGAGTGCGTCCGCGCTACCTCACCAGCCTGGCAATCGCGTCCGCTACCGCGCTCTCATTGTTGGTCAGCGGGGAGACCCAGTTCACCATGGCCTTCACATCGGGGCGGGCGTTGGCGACCGCGACGCCGCAGCCGGCCCACTCCAGCATGGCCGCGTCGTTGAAATTGTCGCCGAAGGCGAGAGTGAGCTCGCGGGGTATGCCATAGTGCTCGGCGACCGCGTGCAGCGCGGCGCCCTTGTTGGTGTGGATGTTGTAGAACTCCAGGTACTCCGGGTTCGTCCGCATCACCGTCACCTCTGAGCCCCACCGCGCCGACCAGACCTGGTACAGCTCGTCCCGATGCCGCGGGTCGGGCCGGCCCGGGACCGTGGGATCGGTCACGATGATCAGCTTGGTGGGTTCGCGCCCTGCGAACTGCGCCAGGCAGGCGACGAAGTGGTAGACCGCGCCGGTCTGGCGAGAGTAGAGATCGGCATACTGGCGGAGGCCGGGGTCATCGCGCGCGTACAGCTTCTCATCCAGGTAGTAGTTGAGGTGGAAGCGCTCGCGCCTGGTGTAATCCATCAGCTCATCGGCGTACCGCGCGGGCAGACCCGTCTCCAGGATCACCCCGCCGCCCTGGGAGCGCGGCTCCCTGGCCAGCGCGCCGTTATAGCCGATGGTCGGACCGTCGGACCCCATCTTGTGATAGAAGGGGCAGATGTTGTCCGTCATGCGGCCGGAGGCGAGGACGACCGTGCCTCCGGCCTGCGCGAAGCTCCTCAGCGCCTCCGCGTCGAGGTCGGATACGTCGCCGTTGTCATTCAGCAGGGTCCCGTCGAGGTCCAGCGCGATCAGTCGAAAGGGGCGTGACTCAGGTATACCGGTGGTCATGAGTGGTCATCTTCGTGCGGCGCCTGCTGTCTCCCTGCCTTGCCAAGAGGGCGGGGGACATGTGGTATATTGCCATAGAGTGGGACAGGGCGGTTGTGCGCGGGATGCGCTGAAAGGAGATGGCAGTGAGAGGCGAACGGGCGATTGGGTTCGGAATCGCGGTCATTGTTCTCTGCGTCGTCGCAGTCGCGATTGGCTGGAGTGTCGTGCGGGGGGAGGCTCAGGACCAGCAAGCGGGACCGCTCCTGCCGCCACCGGCAGACCTCGCAGCTCGAACCGGCAGTGACGAGGGCGTGGGCCGGTACCAGTTCGGAGCCCCCGACCTGATTCTCGACACGGCGACGGGCAAGCTCACGAACGGCAGCGGGCAAGTCCTGGAGTCGCCGATTGATGCCAGCGGGAAGGACGCGGGTCGCTACAGCGTCGCCGGCTATGTGACGGCCGTGACCAGGACACTCGGACTCGATGTCCTGAACCAGCCGACGGTGCAGGCCGACCTCGTGAAGGGCTACGTGATAGGCGACACGAAGACCGGGCGGATAGTCAAGCAACGGGTCTACCACTCCGGGCCGCTCCAACCTGGCGAGCTGTAGACGCGAACCAGCCAGCAAGAGGGTGTTACGGGGGCGGGCCATGGGCCCGCCCCCTTTTGGTCTTCCTGGGCGACGCGGGCATCATCATGTGCCGCTTTCTCCCCGACCGCGAGCGCCGCGCGACCGGACGCGAGCCGCGTCTGTCGCGGGTTCCGGACAAACCAGATAGCTCACAGGTGTCTAAGGAATTGACCGCGGTGCGGGCGAGCAGTAATCTGTAGTGCAGACACGGGGCAGTGGTTCCTGCACACGGACCAGGGGGGCCAGCCAAAGATGAGGAGTGTCATGGGTGAAAGGCCGCAAGGCAATTCGGAGCTGGGTTGGTCGCCACTCCGGGACTCGTACGAGGAATCGGTTCTGAGTTGGTACGAGCAGGTCGAGCTCTCGTTCCGACGTCGCGCTCTGGAGGGGCAGCGCACAGGACGCGAGACTCGTGTGAGGCCGGGCGAAGCCACCGCGCTTCCGCTCGTGAGCGACTGACGAGTGACTGGCGGCGTACTACTGGGCTGAAAACGAAGGCGACAGTTACCGATCTGGGGTTGGGTCCAGGCCCAGCCCACGGAGTAAGGCGGAGAAGAGATCTCTCCGCCTTTTCGTTTGGCCATGCCGTCACCCGCTGCTCCGCCGGCTCGGGCTCACGGGGCACTTGCGGGAGGGCAGTTCGGACCGGGCGTGGAAGGTATCTCTAGCCGACACGGCAACTCAGGGGGACGCGTCTGTGCGCGGGGGAAGGCTCCAGCCGCACGGAGCGCCTGGCCGTAAGGACATACGAATGGCGCGCTGCATCATAGCCGGGGTCATCGTCACCTATCTGCTGGCAGTGCTTCAGACGAGTCTCGGCGGCTTTCTGGCAATCCGCGGGGTCTCTCCCGACCTGCTCCTGGTGTGGGCGGTGTGCATCGGGCTGCTCAGCGGCCGCACCGCGGGCGCGCTGGTCGGCTTCGGGTGCGGCATGCTCCAGGGAGGGCTGACGCAGACTTGGATTGGCGCGTTCGCGATCAGCAAGGCGCTGAGCGGATTCAGCGCCGGCGTCCTGGCGACTAAGCTGTTCAAGGAGAACTGGGCGGTGCCCTCGGTCGCGGCGGCGATGCTGACCGTGCTCAACGAGGGGGTGTTCCTGCTGGTCTCACGCGCCGACACCTGGAGCCACGCGGGCCGCATCATCACGCTGCGAGTGGCCTACCACGCCGTGCTCGCGCCGTTCGCGTTCGCGCTCACCATCCGCGGTCGACGGGCGCTGGTGGGCCGGCGTGGGGAGACGGCGTAGATGGCGCGCCGCCTGGTGCTGCTGAGGGCGATGGTCGTGTTCGCCTTCGCTCTCATCTTCTGCCGGCTCATCCATCTCCAGGTGATCGAGGGCAAGTGGAACCGGAAGCTCGCGGACGAGAACCGGATCCGCGTCGTGCGACGGCTGGCGCCCCGGGGCGCGATCTACGACCGCAACGGACGTGTGCTCGCCACCAGCCGCCTCGCCTTCTCGCTCCGCGCGGTCCCGCAGGAGCTGGGCGTGACGGGGTGGGATGACCCGGCCGACGGGGTCGCGCACATGCTTCGCCTCCCCGCGGCCGAGCTGCGCCGCAGCCTCGCGCAGCCGGCGCCGTCGCAGTACGAGCCGGTCGTGCTCTGGCGCGACGCCGACCCGGGCGTGGTGGCGCGGTTCGAGGAGCATTCCGCGTACCTCTCCGGGCTGAGCGTGGTCGCGGACGCGGTGCGGCAGTACCCGTACGGCGCGCTCGCGGCGCATCTGCTCGGATACGTGCGCGAGATCGGCCCGGAGGAGCTGGGGGAGAGCAGCGACTACAGGCCCGGCGACCTGATCGGCAAAGCCGGCGTGGAGCGCGCGGCCGAGTACGCGCTGCGCGGCACTGATGGAGGCGACCAGATCGAGGTGGATGCGCGGGGCCGGCGCGTGCGCACGCTTGGCACCGTGCCGCCGCGCTCGGGGCGGAGCCTGTGGCTGACCATTGACCTGAACGTGCAGAAGGCGGCGGAGGAGGCGCTGGGCGACCGGGCGGGGGCGGTGGTGGCGCTCGACCCGAACACGGGCGAGGTGCTGGCCATGGCCAGCCACCCGGCGTACGACCTCAACATGTTCGCGGGGATGCTCCAGCCCGCGGACTGGCGGCGCCTCAGCGCCCCGAATCACCCGCTCCAGAACCGTGCCATAGCGGCGCGCGTCGAGCCCGGCTCCGTGTTCAAGATCATCACCGCGGCGGCCGCGCTGGAGGCCGGCGTCACCTCCACTAGCGATACGTTCTTCTGCAGCGGCGTGTTCTCGCTGGGCGGGTGGCGGATGCGCTGCTGGAAGCGCGACGGTCACGGCTCGGAGGACTTCATCCACGGCTTCGGGCAATCGTGCAACGTCATGTTCGCGACCATCGGGCGGCGCGCAGGCCCCGAGAGGCTGGCGGCGATGGCGCGCCGCTTCGGCATGGGGGAGAAGACTGGCATAGACCTGCCGGATGAGGCGGCCGGCCTGGTGCCCAGCCCCGAGTACAAGCGCCGGGTGCGCAAGCAGCCCTGGTACCCGGGCGACACCGCGCAGATGTCCGTCGGCCAGAGCGAGTGCCTGGTGACGCCGCTTCAGGTCGCCCGCGAGGCGGCCGCGGTCGCCAACGGCGGGTACCTGGTCACCCCTCACCTCATCGCCCGGGTGGAGGGCGAGGGGGCCCCGGCTCAGCCGGAGAATCGGCCCATCGGGCTGCGGTCGGAGACGCTGGCCGCGCTGCGAGCGGGCATGGAGGCGGTAGTGCAGGAGGGAGGCACGGCTCACCGCATCTGGACCGATGCCTATCAGATCGCCGGCAAGACGGGGACCGCGCAGAACCCGCGCGGCAAGAGCCACGCCTGGTTCATGGGCTACGCCCCCGCGGACAACCCTCGGATCGCGGTGGCGGTGCTGGTCGAGCACGGGGGCGGAGGCAGCGCGGTGGCGGCCCCCGTGGCGCGGCACGTGCTCGACGCGCTTCTGCTGCCGCCCGACCAGCGCCGGCCCTGGGCGAAGCCGACCATCACTGTCGCTGCCGCGCGGCGGCCGGACTAACGCTGGATGACGCGACTTGCCGCCCTCCTCGCGACCCTCGCAGCGGTCACCATCCTCCTCTCCTCTCCTGCCCGCGCCGAACTGTTGCTGCGCTACCGCGGCCGGAGCGGGCAGGTCGCCGTCTACCGGCTGACGCTCAAGGCCACCGGCGAGCAGGTGAGCCTGGGCGAGCCCCGGCCGATCAATGTCGAGGCCGAGCTCGAGTTGCGTGAGGAGGTGACGGCGACAGGTCCCGGCGACGTCATGACGGTTCGGATCACGCCCCGCGTCATCAGGTCCGGGGATCCGGCCGGGACCTTCGGCAACGGAGAGGGCGGCAGGTTCCCCGAGGTGGAGGTGACAACGAACTCGCGGGGCGAGACCCTATCCGCGAGGCCGCTGACCGACGAGCACGTCGGCCCGTACCAGCGCGCGTTCGCCTTGCTCATGGCCGCGCCCTCGGTCGTGCTGCCCGAGGACCCCGTGTCGCTCGGGGACACATGGACCTGGCAGAGCGGCGGCGACTGGCAGAAGAGCAGGTTCGCCGGGGCGGCGAAGAGAGGTCCCGGGATGGTGGCGCGGATCGAGACGACGGCGACCGCGCCGGTGACGGTCCGGGAGGAGAGCCCTGGGCTTGGGCTCAGCACAACCGTGTCCGGATCTCAGACGCAGAGATCGGTCCTTGAGCTGATGACAGACACTGGTGTCGTTCTTGGCAACAAGGGGGTTGTCCGCATCTCAACGAAGGGCCACGTTGTGCTGGACCTGGAACAGGGGCAGAAGGTGTTCCCGATTGCGAGCGGGATAAGCGTCAGCTACCAGTTGCGGCTTGTGCGGCTCGACGGGAAGGCCATCAGGAGACACTGAGACCGGCATGCTGGGCGCACTGCCACAGGCGGCGGCATTGGTGGGCAAGATCATCTTCTGCGCGCTGGTGTCGTTCGCAGTTGCGTTCCTCATCATCTCGGCCTGGTTCGATCGCAAGATCTCGGGAACGGAAGCCGGCATTCTCCTGCTCGGCGTGCTCGCCATCGAGATGCTTGGGATGTGGCTGTCGTCGCGCGGCGGCGCGGGCATGCTCTTGCTCGCCGTGATCGTCCTCGGGACGCCGGTGGTGTGCTACCTCATGGCGAAGACCGCGGACCGCCGGATGGTCCGCTCGTTCGACGAGGAGGACATCGCCAAGTACCAGGCGGCGACTGACCTCGACCCGAAGAACGTCGCCGCTCATTCGCTACTGGCTGAGGTCTACCGCCACCAGGGACGACTGGAGCTGGCGATCGAGGAGTACAAAGCCGCTCTGAAGCTCGACGCGACGCTGAACTCGGAGCGGTACTGGGTGCAGCGCCTGGAGGCGCAGCTTGACAGCCAGGCGCGCAGGGAATTGCTCTGTTCCCGGTGCAATACCCCTCGGCCCGGAGACGCCGAGGTCTGCCCTGAGTGCGGCCGCATCTACTCGAGCGTGGAGAAGTCCATGCACGCGATGCGGGTGATGCCGCCGGGCCGGAAGCTGCAGTGGGCGGCGCTGGCGGGGATCGTGACCATCGGCCTGATGGTGATCATGGTGATCGCGCCGATCGCCATGTTCCTGCTCGTCGTCGCCGCGGCATTCCTGGGGCCGCTGACGGTGGTGGTGATGGAATCGCGCGCGCGCCGCCGCGCGCGATAGCGCAACTGACGTTCCGATAAGCCAAGGAGATACCGAATGCTAGGGCTAACCGCCTGGACCGTGCTGCTCGTCGCGGTGTTCCTCGTGCTGATGGTCGCCGCTCTCGGGGCGGCCATTCCCGCCTCCGGCGCCGCGCCCGACACCGTCGTGCAGCAGCGGACCCTCCCCAACGGCCTCACCGTTCTGGTGCAAGAGGACCACTCCGCGCCGCTCGTGTGTACCTACATCTGGTACCGGGTGGGCCTGCGGAATGAGCCGCCGGGCCAGGCCGGCATCACGCATTTCCTGGAGCACATGGCCTTCAAGGGAACCCAGCGCTTCAGCGGACGAGACATGGACCGCCTGATCACCATGAGGGGCGGGTACATGAACGGCTTCACCTCGATGGACTACACGGGCTACGTCGAGACCCTGCCGGCGGACGCGCTCGACCTGGCGTTCAGCATCGAGTCCGAGCGGATGGCGCGGTGCCTGCTGAGGGCCGACGACATCGAGTCCGAGAAGGGCGTTGTGATCTCGGAGTTCGAGGGCGCGGAGAACGGCCCGTCGTTCCTGCTCCGGCGAGACGTGATGGCCAAGCAGTTCCCGGGCCAGCCCTACGGCCGCACGGTGATTGGCGTCAAGGACGACCTGCGGAAGCTGACGCGCGACGACGTGGTGAAGTACTACCAGCAGCACTACGCGCCCAACAACGCGACCCTGGTTGTGGTGGGCGACATCGCCCCCGATGAAGTGTTCGCGAAGGCCGAGAAGTCCTTCGGCTCGATCCCCGGCTCGACCGTCGCGGCGCCCACGCCGAACCCCGGCCGCGACGCCACCGGCGAGCAGCGCCTGAAGCTGGAGCTCCCGGGCCGCACGTCTTACGTGCAGATAGTCTACGGCGTGCCGGCGATCCAGCACCCCGACCACGTCGCGCTCGAGGTGCTCCAGAACGTCCTGAGCGGCGGGCGGACCAGCCGCCTCTACCGGGCGCTGGTTGACAGCGGCATCGCCTCCGACGCGGGCGGTTGGGACTACGAGAATCCGGATCCGACCGCATTCGCCTTCGAGATCGCGCTGCGGCCGAAGGTCGAGCACCAGAAGGCCGAAGACGTGCTGGATTCGGCCGTCGAGAAGCTGGCGACGGAGCCGGTCGGCGAGCGCGAGCTGACGAAGGCGAAGAACCAGACGAAGGCGCACTTCGTCTACGCCTCGGACGGCGTGACGAAGCTCGGCCAGCAGATCGGCTATTACGCGACGATCGACAACTACGGCTACCTGCGCACTTTCCCCGCGAAGGTTGACGCGGTGACCGCGGGTGACATCCAGCGAGTGGTGCGCAGCTATCTGAAGCGGGACAACAGGACTGTGGGGTGGCTCATTGCCACCGGCGGTGAGGGTCCCGAGGGAGGGGGCATGGTCGGCGGCCCGTCCGACGTCCAGCGCTACCGCCCGGACCCGCCCGATCCCGGTGAGGCGGCCGCGCCGCCTCCGGTGCCGATCCCGGGCGGCCTGGGGAAGGTGGCGCCGGTTCGGAGGATGACGCTTCCGAATGGCATGGATGTGGTGTTCGAGGAGAACCACGCGGCGCCGTTCGTCACCATCTACGGCAACATCATGTCCGGCCCGGTGTTCGATCCTCCGGGGAAGTCGGGGCTCGCGGCCTTCACCGCCGAGATGCTCTCTCACGGCACCGAGAAGCGGACGTGGAGCGAGATCCAGGATGCGCTCGAGTTCGTCGCCGCGCAGTTGAGCTTCGGCAACGGGACCCAGGTCGGGACTGTCGGCGGCCAGTGCCTGAAGGACGACCTGGGGCTGCTGCTCGACGCGGCGGCGGAGCAGGTGATGCTGCCGTCGTTCCCGCCGGAGGAGATCGAAAAGGTGCGCTCGTTGATCGTCTCCGCCCAGGAGAGGCGGGACGAGGACACCTTCCAGGTGGCTGAGAAGGAGCTGTTCGCCCGGCTCTATCCTGTCGGGCATCCGCTGCACGATAACGACCTGGGCACGAGGGAGACGGTCGAGAGCATCACCCGCGATGACCTGACCGCGTTCCACCTCAAGTACTATCGCCCGGAGAACACCATTCTCGCCATCGTCGGGGACTTCGATCCTGACCAGGCGGCCGCGCTGGTGGAGAAGTCCTTCGGCGGGTGGAAGCGGCTCGGGCAGCCGGTCCGCCCCTACCTCCCGCAGGTGCCTCCGCCCGCGAAGCCCGAGGTGGTGCGCATCCCTATCGCCAACAAGACGCAGCTGGACATCAGCATCGGCTTCCCGGGGATCAGCCGGCGCGATCCGGACTTCTACCAGGCCGACCTGATGAACTACCTGCTCGGCCGCGGCGGGTTCATGAGCCGCCTGAACCTGGACATCCGTGAGAAGATGGGCCTCGCCTACTACGTGTTCAGCGCCTACTACGCCTACTGGGGGCCCGGTCCCTGGGTGCTGCACATGGGCGTGAACCCGGCGAACGCCGACGCGGCGCTCAAGGCGGGGATTGACGAGATCGAGAAGATGCAGGCCGCCCCGCCGACAGACGAGGAGATGAACCTCTGGAAGGACTACGTACAGGGCACGGTCGCCAGGCAGATGGAGACCTTCGGCGGGATTGCCCAGAACCTGGTGCTCGCGGCGTTCTACGACCTGGGACTCTACTACCCGTACGAGTACCCGCGCATCCTGCGCGCCATCACCGCCGACCAGGTGCAGAAGGCCGCGAAGGAGCGCCTCTTCCCCGGCAACTACACGGCGGTCGTCGTTGGGCCGGTGGATGAGATAGGGAAGCAAGAGAAGGCGAAGTAGCGCGACGACGAGGGGCGGGGCGTCATCGGAGTCGCCCCGCCCCTGCGAACTCCTCCTCCCCGCTCCTGCGCTCGCCCCAGGTTCACACTATCTGCCCCTGCTTCCTCAGCGCCTTCCGAAGCTCTTCGGCGTCCACCTGGCGCGGTGTGACTCCCTGCTTCACTGCCATCGCGGCGGCGACGCCGGCAGCCTCCCCCATAGCGAAGCACTGGGGCATGACGCGGAGCGATGACTGCCCCTCGTGGGTCGCGGAAACGCAGCGGCCTGCGACCAGCAGATTGTCAATACCCTCGGGCAGCAGGCAGCGGTACGGGATCTCGTAGTAGTCGCCCTCGGGGACTTCCCGTATCACCGTGCCGGACCCGGCGGGGTTGTGGATGTCAATCGGGTAGTTACTGCGGGCGATGCCATCGGGGAACTTCCTGGCCTGCACCACGTCGTCACCCGTGAGCGCGTAGTCCCCGCGAATGCGCCTGCTCTCTCGCACGCCGATCTGCGCGCCCGACTGCTCGAGGTAGGCGCGCTCGAACCCCGCCACCCGCGCGACCAGGAAGTGGGCGAGCTCGTGCGCCTGCCGGCGCGCCTCGATCTCGGCGGCGGTCAGGTCCTCGGCATTGGCGCCGCTCAGGCCGGTGACGCGAGTGGTGTTGAAGTGGACGACACCGGCGCGGGTGGTGTGAAAGAAGAGCACGTTCTCCCGCGGCTGATGGAGACGGCCTTCCGCCTTCGCCCGATCGAACAGCCGGTTGATCTCCTCCCGGCTCGGCATCTGCTCGATCTCGACCCCCGCCATGCGGAAGTTCAGCGTCATGGGCTGCGCGAGCTGATCCTGGTCCCGGCCGTGGTCGCATGGCACCCCCGCGCGGAAGGCGATGTCGGCGTCGCCCGTGCAGTCCACGTAGACCCGCGCCGTCCACTCCTCAGAGCCCGACTTGCTCTCGCTCCGCAGGGCGGAGATCGCCCCTCCCCGCAGTGCGACCTCGGACACGAAGGTGTGAAGCCTGACTTTCACCTGCGCGTCGCGGCAGATCTCGTCGGCCGCGAGCTTGAACGCCTCGGGGTCGAAGGCCGTCGGCTGCCGCTCGGACCCGTAGCCGTGAAGGGCCTGCATGCGGTCGAGCATCTCCTGGAATATGCCGCCGACGAGGGGCTGGCCGTCCGCGTGCCAGGGCATGAAGGGGTTGACCAGACCGGCGGTGGCCATGCCGCCGAGGAATCCGTAGCGCTCGATCAGCAGCGTGTCTGCCCCCTGTCGGGCCGCGGCCACGGAGGCCGCCAGCCCGGCGGGGCCGCCGCCGGCGACGAGGATCTGTGCCATCTCTCTGCTTCTCCCGCGCGCGTTCGCGCTCCGAGGGTATTCGAGGAGTGAGGGTGCCGCTTCCTGCCGCGGCGAGGAGAGCTCCGGCGCGGCCGGCGTCTGCCCTGATCTACTGTGCTTTCGGCAGCTGCTGGCATGGGCACATATAGTCGCCGTAGTACCTGCCGAAGACGTAGGCGACAATCGTGACCAGCGCCACCATGACGAGCCAGTATACGACCGTCTTACGCCACCCCGCGACTCGACCGACCAGCAGCAGCCCGGGCAGGCTGAGCCCAGGTCCTCCCAGCAGGATCGCGAGCGCCGGGCCGACGGCGAACGACTTGATCAGCAGACCCTTCGTGAACGCGACCTCGGTCAGCATGGGGAAGTACATGAGCGTGCCGAACATGGCTGACAGTAGCACGGGGAGAAAGCGGTTGCCCTGAGGAGTGCCGAAGGCCAGACCCCCCTGCTGAGCCGCGGTGGGCATGATCAGCCGCACGGGGATATGGCTGACGATCAGCGCGATCGCGATCACCGAGACCACGAAGATGGGGACGATCATCTTCAGCAGCAGATAGGTCTGCCGTCCCCATTCCAGCGTCTCTTCCCGGCCGAACCACTTGAGCGCCACGAACGCCAGGCCGAGCAGCGCGAGCACCACGCCGACCAGCAGGAGGTATTGCCCGGACCCTCTCCCGAACGGCGCCAGCGAGCTGAGCGTCGCGCCGATGATGAGCACCAGGATAAGCGCGCCGAACAGCAGGTAACCTCGCCGCGCGTGCTCGGGTGAGGTCGCCACCAGGGCCATGCTGGGGTTGCTGTGCATCTCCGACTGGCGCTGCCTCTCCTCGCGGCGGAAAAGCAGCCCCATCGTCCCGCCCACCGCCACGGCGATGATGGGCACTGCGAAGAAGCGCCACAGCGCCAGCCGCCACCCGATGACCTGGTAGGTGAACACGGTGTTGACGATGTGGATCGCGGGCGCGGCAAAGACGAAGCAGAAGGCGGGCCCGATGCCCGCGCCTCGCCGCAAGATGCCGGCGAAAATCGGCACGACGTTGCAGGAGCACACCGTGAGCACGTTGCCGGAAAAGGCCGACACGCCATAGGAAAGAACGCGGTTGGCCTTCGCGCCCAGGTACTTCATCACCGCGTAGTTGGGCACGAAGACCACCAGCGCGCCGGCCACCAGAAACGCCGGCAGCACTATGGTGAGCGCCCTCCACGTGAAGATGCAGCACTTGAACAGGTTGACGGCCTGGCCTAACGTCTCCACACAATCCTCCGAGGCGAGGGCAAACAAGAAGCCAGCCTCCTCGGCTGGCCCCTGCCTCGAGTATACACTATACAGCCGGCGTGAACGAACTGTGAAGGAAGGAGGGCGCTTTGCGAGCCTGCGAGCGCCGCGGCGACTTCCCCGCGCCCCGCAAGGGACGTGCTTCTGCCTCCTATCTTTCAGCGGCGTCTAGCCACGGCCGATCGTGCGGGCACATGCACCTTCCCTATGAGAAGCTGGTGATCCTGGCCTACGTCCAGCCCATCCTCGCGCAAAGCGGCGACATGTGATTCGATGGCATCTCTGGCGTTCGCCAGCGCTTCTTCCACGGTCTCGCCTTGCGAGAAGCAACCGGGAAGCGCCGGCACCTCGACCCAGTAGCCGCCCTCTTCGACTGCGTGAATCACGACTGTGTAGTCCATGCCCAATCCGCTACCGCGCCGGCTGCGTCTGCTCCACTGGCGTCTCCTCCGCCTGCGCCACCGCCACCAGCAGCCGCGGCACGAGCTTGCCGTCCTGGACATCAACGACGACTGTGTCGCCGTCCCGGAACTCGCCGCGAAGGATGCTGCGGGCGATGGGGTTCTCCACCAGGCGCTGCACCGTTCGCCGCAGCGGCCGCGCGCCGTACTCGGCATCGAAGCCCTCGGCGGCGAGCAACTCCCGCGCCGGTTCGGTCACGTCGAGCCTGATGCGCTTCTCCGTGAGCTGCGCCCGGACGCGGTTCAGCATCAGGTCCACGATCTGCTCGATCTGCTGCTTGGAGAGGGGCTCGAAGACGATCACCTCGTCAATCCGGTTCAGCAACTCCGGCCGGAAGGTGCGGCGCAGGTCCGCCAGCATCCGCTCCCGCGTGGCCGCGAAGTCGCTCCCTGCGTCCTCGACGCCGAAGCCGAGGCGACTGGCCTTGACGTGGCTGCTGCCGAGGTTGCTGGTCATGATGATGACGGTGTTCTTGAAGTCAACCACACGCCCGGCCGCATCGGTCAACCGGCCGTCCTCCAGGATCTGGAGCAGCATGTTGAACACGTCGGGGTGGGCCTTCTCGATCTCGTCGAAGAGCACGACTCGGTATGGGCGGCGCCGGACCGCCTCGGTAAGCTGGCCACCCTCCTCGTAGCCCACATACCCGGGGGGCGCGCCCACTAGGCGAGACACCGCGAACCGCTCCATGTACTCCGACATGTCGAGGCGGACGATCGCCTCTTCGTCGTCGAACAGGAACTCGGCCAGCGCCCGCGCCAGCTCGGTCTTGCCCACGCCGGTCGGGCCCAGGAAGATGAACGAGCCGATGGGCCGCTTTGGGTCCTTCAGGCCGGCGCGCGCTCGGCGGATGCTCTCGGAGAGCGCATGCACCGCCTCATCCTGCCCGATCAAGCGCTTGTGGAGCTGCTCTTCCATGTGCAGCAGCTTCTCGCTCTCCTGCTCGAACATCCGGGACACCGGGATGCCCGTCCAGGCGCCGATGATCTCGGCGATGTCCTCCTCCGTCACCCGCGCGTCGCGGCCGCCGGTCTGCTGCTCCCAGCGCTTCTGCCGCTCGTCGAGGTCCGTTCGCAGCAGCTCGATCTCCTGCTTGAACTTCGCCGCGGCCTCGTAGTCCTGCCGCAGCGCGGCCGCCTCTCGCTGCTCCTCCAGGCGGGCGATCTGTGCCTCGAGCTGGTTGATGTCAGGCGGCGCCATCACCGCGCGCAGGTGCTCCTTCGAGCCCGCCTCGTCCATCAGGTCAATCGCCTTGTCCGGCAGGAAGCGGTCGGTGATGTAGCGGCTCGACAGCCTCGCCGCCGCCGCCAGCGCTTCGTCATCGTAGCGGACCTGATGGTGCTCCTCGTATCGCTCGCGCAGGCCCTTCAGGATCTCGATGGTCTCCTCGACGCTTGGCTCCTCGACGTACACCGGGGCGAAGCGCCGCTCCAGGGCTGCGTCCTTCTCGACGTACTTGCGGTACTCATCCAGCGTGGTGGCGCCGATGCACTGCAGCTCGCCGCGGGCAAGCGCCGGCTTGAGCATGTTGGAGGCGTCGATCGCGCCCTCGGCCGCGCCCGCGCCGACCACCGTGTGGAGCTCGTCAATGAACAGGATAATCTGGCCCTGGGCCTTCCGGATCTCATCCATCACGGCCTTCAGCCGCTCCTCGAACTCGCCGCGGAACTTCGAGCCGGCCACCATCGCGCCCAGGTCGAGCGCGATCACGCGCTTGTTCTTGACCGTCCGCGGGACGTCTCCGGAGAGGACCTTCTGCGCCAGTCCCTCCACCACCGCGGTCTTCCCCACGCCCGGCTCACCGATCAGGACCGGGTTGTTCTTGGTCCGCCGGCTGAGCACCTGGATCACCCGCTGGATCTCGCCCTCTCTCCCGATCACCGGGTCGAGCTTCCCCTGCTTCGCCAGCTCGGTCAGGTCGCGGCTGTAGCGCTCCAGCGCCTGGTAGCGCCCCTCGGCGCCCTGGTCGCGAACGCTCTGGCCGCCCCTGATGGTCACCAGCGCGCGCTGCACACCCTCCATGTTCACGCCGTGGGACTCCAGTATGCGCGCCGCCTCTGATCGGCCGCGCTCCAGGATCGCCAGCAGCAGGTGCTCGACCGCGATCAGGCTGTCGCCCATGTGCTGGGCCTGGTCCCACGCCGTCTTCTCCAGCACCTCGACCAGGGCCGGTGTCACGTACACCTGGCCTGTGCCACCGCCGCCGGACTCGACCTTCGGGCTGCGGGCCAGGGCGGCGTCAACATCGCGCTTGATCGCGGCCGGGTCGCCGCCGGCGCGCTCGATGATCTGGTTGGCGAGGCCGTCGGTGGCCTCCAGCAGAGCCAGCAATACGTGCTCGACATCAACCTGCGAGTGCTGATAGCGCCGCATGATCTGCTGGCTTGCGATCAGCACGTGTTTCGCTCTATCAGTGAACTTGTTCACGTCCATTCCAGTGCTCCCGCGACCGCCGTTCCTATGGCACGGTCGCCGGCGCCGACGCGAGCCCCGCGTTCGGGGCGGCCGGCGCGACCGCTACCTCGCTGCGGCCACCCTCTGCCGCAGCCGATCGAGCTCTCGCTCCATCTCCTCCTCGCGCCGCTGGAGCTGCTCTTCCATCTCCCGCCTCATCGTCTCCATCCGGTGCACCAGATCCAGCACCATCTCGACGCCGGCCAGGTTCAGACCGAGGTTGGTGAGCCGCTGTACCTGCCGCAGACGCTCGATGTCCCGGTCGGAGTAGAGGCGGATGTTCTTGCCGGTTCTGGCCGGCTTCACGAGGCCGGCGCGCTCGTAGAGGCGCAGCGTCTGGGGATGCATCTCCACCAGCTTCGCCGCGATGCTGATCACGTAGACCGGTTCGCCGATCGTCTTTCTCATAGCTCGCTCCTTCTTCGCCGCACATCAGGCGCGAAGGTTGGCGCGCGGGCTCTCGTGTCGCAACCTGCCGAGGCGCGTGATGAGGTCCTTCTCCTCCCGCGTCAGGTCCTTGGGGACGACGATCCTGACATGTACGTAGAGGTCGCCGCTGCCGGCGCCGCCGGCGCGCGGCATTCCTCTGCCCGCGAGCCGCAGCTGCTGGTTGGATGACGTGCCCGGCGGAATCCGGACCTTCACCCTCCCGTTCAGGGTGGGCACGTCAACCTCGGCGCCGAGCGCGGCCTCAGCATACGTGATGGGCACGTCGCAGTGGAGGTCGTCCCCCCGTCGCTTGAAGAACCGATGCGGGTGGATCCTGGGTATCAGGTAGAGGTTGCCGCCGGCCACTCCCTGGCCCGCCAAGCGGATGCGCGCGCCGGACTGGACGCCGGCAGGGATCCTGACCTGCAGCCGCTTGACCTGCTCAACCTGCCCTCTGCCCCCGCATTTCTGACAGGTGTCGCCTCGAGGCGTCAGTCCCGCGCCCTGGCACTGCGTGCACGGCTGCGGCGCCGGCACCGCGATCTCGCGCGTCGCGCCGCGGAACGCTTCGTCGAGGGTCACGTCAATCTGGAACTGGAGGTCCTGCCCGCGCGGCCGCCGGCTCCTCCCGCGGCGCCCGCCGAGCAGCTCCTCGACCAGGTCATTGAGGTTCCCGAAGCCGCCGAACCCCTCGCTGGTATACGTGAAGCCGCCGGGCGCGCCGGCCTGGCCCCACATGTCGCCGGACTGACCGAACTGATCGTACTTCTGCCGCTTCTCCGGGCTGCTCAGCACCTGGTAGGCCTCGGCGACCTCCTTGAACTTCCGCTCCGCCTCCTTATTCCCCGGGTTTACGTCCGGATGGAACTTGCGCGCGAGCCGGCGGAACGCGCGCTTGATCTCTTTCTCGTCCGCATCCCGCTTGACGCCAAGCACCTCGTAGAAATCCCGCTTCGGAGGCATTGCCTTACCTCAACTGCTCACAGGCCGCCGCGTCCGCCGGCAGTCACTGCACATCCACTCTCACCCTGGTTGGCCCCGGGCTCTGCGCCTTCGCCTACTCGCTCTCGCTGAACTCGGCGTCAATCACACCTTCATCTCCGCCTTCGTCGCCACCCTGCTGGCTGCCATCCTCCGGGCGCGTGCCGGCGCCGGCCGCCTGCGCTCCCGCGGCCTGCTGATAGGCCATCTCGGACACCCGGGAGAACGCCTTCTGGAGCTCGTCCGCGGCCGTCTTGATGGTGGTGATGTCCTTGCTCTCGAGCGCTTTGCGCACTCCCTCGATCGCCTGCTGCGCCTTCTCGCGCTCTTCCGAGGGGATCTTCTCGCCGAAGTCGCGCAAGCTCCGCTCCGCGCTGTACATCAAGGTCTCAGCCTGGTTCCGCGTGTCGGCTTCCTCCCGGCGGCGGCGGTCCTCATCCGCATGAGACTCGGCGTCTCGCACCATTCGGTCCACCGCGGAGCGGTCGAGCTGGCTGGAGCCGGAGATGGTGATCTCCTGCTTGTTGCCGGTCGCGCGGTCCTTGGCCGTCACGTTCAGGATGCCGTTCACGTCAATACTGAACGTCACCTCGATTTGCGGAATGCCGCGGGGCGACGGCGGAATCCCCTGGAGGCGGAATCGCCCGAGGCTGCGGTTGTCGCTGGCCATGGGCCGCTCGCCCTGAAGCACGTGGATCTCAACTTCCGTCTGGCTGTCCGCCGCGGTCGAGTAGACCTCGGTCTTCTGGGTCGGGATGGTGGTGTTCCGGTCGATCATCCTGGTCATGACGCCGCCCAGCGTCTCCACGCCCAGCGACAGCGGGGTCACGTCGAGGAGCAGAACGTCGTGCACCTCACGGGAGATGATGCCGGCCTGGATCGCCGCGCCCATCGCCACCACCTCGTCCGGGTTGACGCCTTTATGCGGCTCCTTGCCGCCGGTGAGCTTGCGGATCAGATCCTGGACCATCGGCATGCGCGTAGCGCCGCCGACGAGCACGATCTCGCTCAAGTTGCGAACCGACATCTTGGCGTCCGCCAGCGCCTGCTCGAACGGCTTGACCATGCGGTCCACCAGGTCCTGGGTCAGCTCCTCGAACTTCGCCCTGGTGAGGTTCATGTCGAGGTGCCTGGGGCCCGTCTGGTCTGCCGTGACGAACGGCAGGTTGATGCTCGTCTGGACCGTCGTGGACAGCTCCACCTTCGCCTTCTCGGCCGCCTCGCGCAGCCGCTGGAGCGCCTGCCTGTCCTTGCGCAGGTCAATGCCCTGCTCCCGCTGGAACTGGTCGGCGACGTAGTTCACAATGCGCTCGTCCCAGTCGTCACCGCCCAGGTGCGTGTCGCCGTTGGTCGCCTTCACCTCGCACACGTTCTCGCCCACCTCGAGCAGGGAGACATCGAACGTTCCGCCGCCCAGGTCCCAGACCAGGATGGTCTGCTCCTGGCTCTGATCGCGGCCGAAGCCGTAGGATAGCGACGCGGCCGTGGGCTCGTTGATGATCCGGAGGACCTCCAGGCCGGCGATCTCGCCCGCGTGCTTGGTGGCGGTGCGCTGGGAGTCGTTGAAGTACGCGGGCACGGTGATGACCGCCTGCGTGACCTTCTCGCTGAGGTAGGCCTCGGCGTCCTCCTTCAGCTTGCGGAGCACCATCGCCGAGATCTCCTCCGGCGTGTACTCCTTCTCGCCGATGCGCACCACGGCCATATTGTTCCGCCCCTCCACCACCCGGTAGGGCACCATGCTCCGCTCCGACTCCACTTCGGAGTACAGCCGCCCCATGAACCGTTTGATGGAGTAGACGGTGTTCTCTGCGTTAATGATGGCCTGCCGCTTCGCTGGCTGGCCCACGAGCCGCTCGCCACTCTTCGTGAACCCCACCACGGACGGCGTCAGACGGCTGCCCTCGGCATTCGGGATAACCGCCGGTTCCCCACCTTCGATCACAGCCACCACGGAGTTCGTGGTCCCCAAGTCAATTCCGATAACCTTGGCCATCCTTGCCTCCTCGCTTTCCGAGACATGGCAGCGCTCGCGCCGCCCCACAATCTCCTGTGGGGAGCCGGCTCCCCTGCCTTACGCCTAAGTCTACCCGATCATACTACCTTGATAACGTCATTGTCAACATGCCTGATGATTTTTTCTTCACTATGGCTGCACCGCCAAAGGGCGCCGTGCGGTGCGTTTGTCATGCGGATAGGCCCCTGGTTGCTCTCCTTGTGTCGTTAGGATCACAGGCAATCATGAGGAAGCCATGGGCGGTCGTAATTCGCGACATGACGGGCCGGGGAGAGGGCGGCGTCGCGCTCCCCCGCGCCGGAAGACGAACGGGGCAGGATCAACCGATCCTGCCCCGCGAAATGCCTGCTGAACCATCGCCTACGACTCGGCTGTGCCGGCCAGCACCCTCAACTGCTCCTGAACCACCCACTTCAAGTCGCCGGTGGCAGTCTTCTCGAGCTTCTCGAGGGGCTTGACCGCGCGCTGGTCGCGTATCTGGCCCAGCGCCACCGCGGCCCACTTCTGGACTTCGGGGTTCTGGCTGGAGAGCGCTGTGATGAGCTGGGGGACGGCCAGGTAGCGCATCACGACGAAGGCTAAGGCGATCTGGTAGTTGACGGTGGCGCTGCCGCTGCTCGCGATCACGGAGAGCAGGGGCTGAACCCCGATCGGCCCAATGGCGCCCAGCGAGTTCACGGCGGCGTCCACCACGCGCCAGCTCCTGTCCGAGAGCGCGCTCACCAGCACCGGTATCGCCGCCACATTGCCGGTCGCGCCCAGTGCTAAGGCGGCGGAGGCGCGCACTTCGTGATCGGGGTCCTTGAGCGCGGCGGACAGGGGGCCGTTCAGCCCCGAGGTGTTCGCGCCGACCAGCGCCGCGGCGGCCGCTCGCCGCAGCAGCACATGGGAGGCGGTCAGGTCGCGCACGATCGGCCCATAGGCCGCCGGCCCGGATTTGTTAACGATGCGGCGCAGCGCCACGATCGCCGCCTCCCGGTAGCTCTTCTCGGTGCGGGTCATGGTGGCGAGGATGGGCTCGACCGCTCGGGGGTCGCCCAGCAGGCCCAGGGCGGTAGCGGCGTCGGCGCGCTCGTCCTTGCGCAGGAACGGGATGATGTCGGGGACGACCCTGGTATCGCCCAGCAGTCCCAGGGCGCCGATCCCTGCTGCCGGGGACAGCTTCTTGTCCAGGTTGCGCTGCGCTTCGGCGACCGCCCGCTGCCTGTTCTCAGGCGACAGCTTGCCCTTCGGGGCCAGCGCCGCGAGGTCCGCCAACGCCTGGTTGCGCACATCGGCATCGGGATCGTAGGTGGTGAACAGCAGCGCGTCGATGCCCGGCTCCTTCATCCCCGCCAGCGCTTGCGACGCGCCCTTATAGCTGCCGCGATCCGCCAGCAGGAAGCGCATCTCCGGCACCGCCGCCGGCCCGATTTCCTGCAAGCCCTTCACGGTCTCCTCGAGCGTGCCCCCGGTTGCGGAGAGCGCTTTCATGAGGGTGGAGATCGCCTTCGGCCCCTGCTTGACGAGGGCCTCCCTCGCCCACCGCCGCGGCGCCTCCTCCTGGTCCTTGAGGATCACGCCGAGCAGGCGGATCGCTTCATCCGTGCCGATCTCGCCCAGCGCCTGCGCGGTCTTGCTGCGGATGATGATGGGCTGGGCCGGCAGCGCATCCTCCAGCTTCTCCATCTCGAGCAGGGCGCGCGCCGCCGGGACCCGGACATTGGCGACGTCATTGCTGCCCAGGCTGCGGACGAGCCGGCGTTTCACCATGTAGCGCGCGGTCAGCCACCCGATGAGCCCCAGACCGACCACCGCGATCACCACATATGTCAGCACACGGCCACGATTCGTCATTGCGGCTCCTCTCCACCCGACCGTCCAGGGCGTTTTTCAACGCTTGCGAGGGCTACTCCTTCTCTCCGGCGCGAGGCCAGAATGTGGAATAACCCAGCGGCAGGCGGCCACTCGTGTGGCCGCGTCTGAGGGCATTGGGAATTGGACAGCAAGTCACTCGACATTCTGGTAGTGGATGACGAGCAGAGCATCTGCCTCCTCCTGCAAGACGTCCTCTCTCGCTTCGGCCACCGGGTCATGACGTGCCACGACGGCGCCGCGGCGGTGCAGATCGCGACCGAGCATTCGTTCGATCTCGCCTTCATGGACATCCGCATGCCCGGCATGGGCGGGCTCGAGGCGCTCAAGAGGCTGCATGAGCTTCACCCGGACACCACCTACGTGATGATCACCGGCTACGCCGCGAATGACGTCGTCGAGGAGTCGCTCCGCAGCGGCGCGTCGGCCTGCCTGTGCAAGCCGTTCAGCCTCTCCCAGGTCACGAAGCTGCTCCAGCAGCTGACCGCGCCGCAGCCAGCGCCGGCCTAGGTCCTCGCCTCGCCGCGCAGGAACGCGATCCCTCACATCCCCGGGATATGATGTCGCCAGGTCGCCTATCGCGGCCGCTGCGAAGGCCCGGGGCCGGGCCAGGTCGCCCTACCTGAGGGAGCGATCCAAGTCCTGCCTGATATAGACCTGCGCGCCCCAGTCCACGTCCTCGGGCAAGAGGAAGCACCCGCCGCCCATCGGCTTGAAGGGCTTGCCCGAGAGCGCGCGGTCCAGGATCGCTCGCCGCAGGGCGGTGTCCCTCGGCGCCTTCGCCAGATCCTGCGGCACTCCGTCGAACACGCGCCAGAAAACGCTGTCCTGGCCGAGCCCGATGGGGAAGAGATAGAGCTCCTTCTGAAAGCGCACAATGTTTGAGGTGGGCGGAAGGAACTCCTGAAGCTCGCCGTTCAGCAGCCACGACCCGCACGTGAAAGCGACGTACGGTCGCTCGGGGAAGTGCTCCCGGAAGAAGGCGAGCGCTTTCCGGAACGACTCTCCGCACTCCGCGTGCGACATCGGGCCGCCTGAGGGGATGTGCAGGTTCAGCGTCGGGTAGCCGGGCGCCAGCACCTGCCGCCACTTGGACGACGGCAGGTGGATCTCCTGGTTGAGTGCTTTTCCCACGGGCAGGATGGGGCAGCCGATCGCCGCCTCGTCGGAGACCGCGAGCCGCGCGGTCCAGCCTCCCTCTTGCTCCTCCCGTTTCCCGCGCGCTACCTGGCCCTGGGCATCATACCGCACGCCATCCTCCGACAGCGCCAGGACGGCGCCCGTCTCAGTGTTCCGGAATGCCCTGAGCCTCCCCCAGAAGGTCGCGAACTGGAACTGCAGGCGGCCGATGCGGTAGATGATGCCCCGGAAGTGGTTGAGCAGCCAGGCCAGGTTGTGGGGAGTGAGGCCCCACCCCGCGTAGGCGCCGAGCCTGCGCTCCTCCTCCAGCCAGAGCTTGACGTCGTGGACCGTCGCGCGAACGATGTCGGCGGGCACGTGATGTGACTCGTGGACCTGCTTCATCCGGGGCAGGCCCGAGAGCGCGACCAGGAGGAAGAACATGCCCGCATCATCGCCGATGGCCTCTTTCAAGGGGGGCCAGGAATGGATGGTGTCCCAGGCATTCTCGGAGTATGGGGGACCTGGCTCGCGGTAGAGGCAGTGATGGAAATGCCAGGCCAGGGCCCTGAGCGCGGGCGAGGCCGAGAGGCGAGGGCAGACCGCGGCTGCAAGCTGCGCGATCTCCTCGCAGAGGTGAACCTCGCGGCAGGCCCGGGCGGCGAATCCCGGATGGAGGAAGAACAGGTCGCCCTCAGGCAGGGATTGCTGCGACTGCTCCCACTCGAACTTCAGGGAATCGGTGTTCTCGGTCAGGCCCAATCCGGATATGACGTGCTTCAGGTCCATTGTGTCGCTGTCGTCTGCTGTCGTCTAATGCAGGAATCGCTCGCGCTGCTGACTGCGGTAGACTTCCCCGCCCCAGTTCAGGTCCTCGGGAAGCAGGAAGAAGCCGCCCGCTCGGGGCCGCAGCTTCTCGCCCCGCTCCAGCCTCTCCACGATTGCGCGCTGAAGGGTGGTCTTCCGCGGCGCCTTGCTCAGATCGTCCAGATGCCGGCCGAGCGCTGTCCGCAGCAGCTCCCCGACCTCCATATGGGTCGGCAGCAGGTAGACCTCACGCTGGAGGCGCACCATGTTCGAGCTTGGCGGCAGCATCTGCTCGAGCTGTGCGTCGAGCAGCCACGAGTGACAGCAGAAGCCGGTGAACGGGCGCTCGGGGAAGTGGCGCGGGAAGAATTCGACCGCCCGCCGGAACGATTCCCCGCAGGCATCGTGCGCCAGCGGGCCGCCGCCGGGCATGTGGACGTTGAGGATGGGGTCGCCCGGCGCCAGGACCTGCTTCCATTCGCTTGAGGGCAGCGTCACCTTCGCCGGCAGCGCCTGACCTGTCGGCAGGATGGGGTTCCCGACGGCCTGGTCGCGCCCGAGCGCCAGCTCGGCGGTCCACACGGCCTTGTCGGCCGAGACGGCGACTTGCCCATCGGAGTTGTAGCGGACGCCGGCCTCGGACAGCGCGAGCACCGCGCCGGAGGTGTGGCGGAAGGCCCGCGCTCTGTGGTAGAACGACCCGAACTGGAACTGAAGCCGTCCGAGCCGGTAGAGGTCGCAGCGGATGAAGTTCGTGTACCAGGCCACCTCATGGGGATGCAGGCCCCAGGTGGGCCCGCCGCCGCGGCGCTTATGCCGCTCCAGAGAGCGCAGCACATCGCCGAGCGTCTCCTGCTCGACCTCCGCGGGAACGCGATGGGCCGAGTTCACCTCGCGCATCCGCGGCACGCCGGAGAGCAGGACCAGCAGGTAGAAGGTGTCGGCATCAGCCCCGAGCGCGCCCTCCAGGGAGGGCCAGGAGGTGACATCGTCGAACGAGTAGCCGTTGCCCGCGAACAAAGCGCGGTGGCAGTGCCAGGCGAGCGCCGCGAGGGCCTCGCTGCCAGCAGTCGTGCCGCACATGCGCATCACCGCCTCCGCGACATCGTCCGCCATATCGACCTGGCGGCAGGCGCGGCGGACGAAGTCGGACGACAGGAACGGAATGCCGTCTTTCGGTAACGTCGCCTGCGATTCCTCCCACCCCTTCTTCAGGGTTTCAGCGCCCCCCGCGATCCCCAGCGCACGAACGACTTCATCAAGCGTCATCAAGCGGAAACTCCTGGTCGGCTCATTCCTGTGCGTCCATTAGTCGAGTTCGTCTCGCCACGAGCGCGCCATCAACTGCTTCACCGCGTCCATGGCGCGTGCGCCCTCGAACAGCACCGAGTGCACGGCCGCGGTGATCGGCATATCGACGTTGGCTCGAGTCGCCAGCGCCTGCGCCGCCCTGGTGGTCCCCACTCCCTCGGCCACCTGGCTCATCTTCGCCAGCACATCGGCGAGGTTCCGGCCCCGCGCCATCTCGAAGCCCACGTGATAGTTGCGGCTCTTGCGGCTGGCGCAGGTCGCGATCAGGTCGCCCATGCCAGAGAGCCCGCGGAACGTCTCCTGCCGGGCGCCGAGCGCCACCCCGAGCCGCGTCATTTCCACCAGCCCGCGCGTCATCAGCGCGGCCTTCGTGTTGTCGCCGAACCCCAGACCGTCGCTCGCCCCCGCGCCGATGGCGATGATGTTCTTCAGCGCGCCGCCCAACTCGACGCCGAGCACGTCTCGGTTCGTGTACACGCGAAAGCGCGGGGTGCTCAGTGCGGCTTGCGCCCCGGCTGCGAAGTCGAGATCGGCGCAGGCCACCACGCTCGCGGTCGCGATCTCGGCGGCCACCTCCGGCGCGAGGTTCGGGCCGGACAGCACCGCGATCCGCCCCTGCCGCCCTGGCCCCAGCGCCTCCTCGATCACCTCGGACAGGCGGCGGCCGGTCTCGTGCTCGAGGCCCTTGGCGGCGCTGATGAGGCCCTGGTCGTCCTGCATGCAATCGGCGAGCCGCTCGCACACCTCGCCCACCGCGTCAGAGGGGACCGCCAGCACCACCATGTGCGCGCCGGCCACGGCGTCCCGCAGGTCCGCGGTCGCCTCCACCGTGCGGGGAAGCTCGAACTCGGGCAGGTACGCGGGGTTCCGCCTCCCGCTCTGGACAGCGGCCGCGATCTCCGCTCGCCTGGCCCATAATCGCACCCGCCACCCCGCCTTGCCCAGGACGATGCTCAGAGCGGTCCCCCAGCTCCCCGCTCCGACTACCGCGATCTCGCCGCGCTCTGCCGTGGTGTCAGCCATGTCTCCTAAGTCTCTGCCCGTCGAGGAACGGCGAGTTCATCGGCGGCCGTTCCGCCCCGGTGTCTGCGCCTCGTCGTATCGCCGCGTGTGGCGCAGCGCAGCAGCACGTGTGCGCAACGCGATAGCCACTCTACTTCGTAGGCCTCGCACCCAGCTCCTGCCCGGCGTCACTCGCCGGCGATCAGCCGCAGGTGCCCCTAGGCCCGGAGGGCCGGGGTGGCGGCCTTCAGGCCTAGCCACTCGTCGAGGTCAATGCAGCCGTTCGCTTTGAACGAGATGCCCTCCGATTTGCACCCTATCGCCGAAGATGTGCGGCGGAGAGAGCGCGCCGGAGGCGTTCACCACGCGATGAGTCGGCAGTTCCCTGTCGGACGGAGTACAATGCAGCGCCCAGGCCACGGTCCTGGCGCAGGGGCCGCGGCCGGGCAACCCGTCGTGTCACCATGACGTCCGAACCGGGTCACGCGTCTGACGCCGCGGCGTCCTTCCCCACCTCCACCCGCTGCCCGATCTTGGCTTCCGTTCCGGCGAGCAGCCTCTTGATGTTTGGTATGTGCCTGAGCACCACCAGCAGCGCCACCGCCGACCAGAAGGCCAGCCACTCCCATCGCTTCCCAGACACCGCCATGTAGGTCGGCACGGACACTGCCGCCACCATGGAACCGACGGAGATGTAGCGCGTCGCCGCGACCAGCGCAATCCAGATGGTCAGCCCGATCACCGCGGCCGGCCAGGCGAGCGCGAGCAGCACGCCGCAGGTCGTCGTCACTGCGCGGCCGCCGGAGAAGCCGAGGAAGACCGAGAAGCTGTGGCCGACGATGGGGGCCAGGCCGAGCGCGAGCAGCCACAGATCGAGCTCAGGCGTCCCCCACTTCACCAGGAGCATGTGCCCGGCCGCGACCGGGGCGTAGCCCTTCAGCAGGTCACCGATGAAGACGACCGATGCCGGCCCCGGACCGAGCACCCGCAGCACGTTCGAGAACCCGATGTTCCCGCTGCCGTACTTGCGCACGTCAACCCCGCGCCAGGCGCGCCCGATGATGACCCCGAACGGGAGGCTTCCGATGAGATAGGCACACAGCAACAGCAGCGCGATACCCACGTTACGTCCTCGCCCGCCGGTAGCGCTGGTGGGCGCGGCGCAGCAGAAACCGGATCGGCGTTCCTTCGAGAGGCATCCGCTTTCTGATCTGGTTCTCGAGGTATCTTGTATGTGAGAAGTGCGCCAGGTCGGGATCGTTCACGAACAGCGCCAGCGTCGGCGGCTTGGTGTCGACCTGAGTGACGTAGTAGACCTTGAACGGCTTGCCCCTGCGCGACATGGGCCGCTCCCAGGTCGCCTCCTCGAAGATGGCGTTGAGCTCCGAGGTGGGGAAACGGAACGCGTGTTGCTCCGCCGCGTTCACCGCGGCCTCGATCACGGCCTCGACGCCCATCCCGGTCACCGAAGAGACGAATGCCAGCGCGGCATAGGAGATCTCGGGCAGCCAGGCCTTCACATCGCGGCCGAAGTCCTGCATGAGCGTGCGGTTCCCCGACTCACTGGTTCCCTCCGGCAGGCGCAGGTCCCACTTGCTGACCACCAGCACCTGCGCCTTGCCCTCCTCGTGGGCGCGTCCCGCGATCCGCTTGTCCTGGTCGGTGAGCCCCGCGCTTGCGTCGATGAGCGTCAGCGCCACGTCGCATCGCTCGATCGCGCCGAACGAACGCAGCACGCTGTAGTACTCGAAGTTCTCCTCCACGCGGCTCTTCCGCCTGATGCCCGCGGTGTCCACCAGGATCAGCGAGCGGCCCTGCCACTCGAAGGGCGTGTCAATCGAATCGCGCGTGGTCCCGGGGGCGGCGTCCACCACCGCGCGCTGCCGACCGATGATCGCGTTCAGCAGGGATGACTTCCCCACATTGGGCCGCCCCACGATGGCGATGCGGATGACGTCTTCGCCCTCGGGCGCGGGCTCGGTCTCGGGAAGGTGCCCGCCGACCAGGTCGAGGAGCGTGTCTACCTCCAGGCCATGAGCCGCCGAGACGCCGACGACGTCGCCCACGGCAAGCCTGTAGAAGTCGGCGATGCCGTCCTCGCGCCGTTTGCTGTCAACCTTGTTCACGGCCACCACGACGGGCTTGCCGGTCTTGCGCAGCATCTCCGAGATCTCATCGTCGAAGGGCGCGTACCCCTCCTTGCCGTCGACGACGAAGATGATGACATCCGCCTCTTCGATCGCGAATTCGACCTGCCGGACCACCTCGGCGTGCAGGTGGTCGCCTGCGGTCTGGAGGCCGCCGGTGTCGATCAGCGTGAAGCGTTTTCCCTCCCACTCGCAATCCGCGTAGATGCGGTCGCGGGTGATGCCCGGAGTCGGTTCCTCGATCGCGATGCGGCGGCCTGCCAGGCGGTTGAACAGCGTGGACTTCCCGACGTTCGGGCGGCCGACTATGGCGACGATGCCCCGGTCTCGTTTCTCGCTCATCTCGTTCTCCTGTCGCCATCGAACGCCCGCAATGCGGCGGCCGCTTCCAGTGGCGATCCCGCCGTCATCACCGGCGCGCCCACGACCTTCTCTAGCTCCGGGATCGTCATCCCGTCCAAGAAGCCCTCGCCTTCCCTCACCGCGGCCGCAGGCACGAGCGCCAGGTCGGCCCCGCGGCCGCGAAGTGCGCGGGCGATGTCGCGGCCTGCGAGCAGGCCTGCCACCGTCACCGAGCGACCGAAGAGCCGATTGGGGACTGCGACCACCTCGGCTTCGACGCCGCCATTGGACCCCAGCTTCGACGCAAGTAGTTTCACCAGGTCGGCGGCCGCCTCCCCCGTGACCAGCGTCACGCGCAAGGGCCGTTGCAGCTTCGGAGGCCGCATCCGCCTCAGCTCGTCGAGGTAGAGCCGGACGCCGCCGATGCCGTTCCCGACCTGCCAGAAGCCCCCATAGTGCGACCGCGGCGGAATCTCCGCGCCGGCCGACAGGTACACCTCGTCTGCCGCGAAGACCAGCCGCGCGCCGAGCGCTCGCCGGAATTCGCTCTGCCAGTCGCGCACCTGCTCGATCAACTGCTGCGCCAGCCTCGGCGTGACCCGCCGCACCCTCGTCAGCGCCGTGCGGTGCCGTGTCAGGCCCACCGGCACCACGCCCACCGAACGCACGCCCGGGAGAAGCGCGGCGAGATCGCGCACCGTGCGGTCCAGGCGTTCGCCGTCGTTCACCCCAGGGCATACCACGATCTGCGCGTGGAACTCAACGCCGCGCGCGATCAGCCACTTCATCTCCCGGATCGGGTCGCGTGTCGCGCGGCCGAAGAGTCGCCGCCGCACCTCCGGTTCGGTCGAGTGCACCGAGACATACAGCGGCGAGAGATGGAACCTCGCGATGCGGGCGCGATCGGCCGCCGTGAGGTTCGTCAGGGTGATGAAGTTCCCGTGCAGAAACGACAGCCGGTAGTCATCATCGCGCAGATACAGCGCGGGCCGCAAGCCCCGCGGAAGCTGGGTCACGAAGCAGAACGAGCACCGGTTGCCGCAGGTGCGGACCCCGTCGAAGACGTCCTGGGTGAACCGCAACCCCAGGTCCTCGTCGAGCTCCTTCTCCACGCGCAGGCGCCGCTGCTGCCCCGCGCGGTCGAGCACGGTCAGACGAACCTCGGCCTCGGCAGTGAGGTACCGGTACTCGATGTAGTCTCGCGGCGCGCGACCGTTGACCCTTGCGATCCGGTCCCCGAGCGCGATCCCCGCCGCTGCCGCCGGGCTGCCCGGCCGCACGTCTTCGACTCGCGCCGGGCTCGGCGTCCTCATCGCCCCGGGGCCTCTGCCACCTCTCGGAGGCGGGACACGACCTGCCTGATAATCCACTCTGGCGTCGAGGCCCCCGCGGTCACGCCGACGCGTTCCGCGCCGGCGAACCAGGCCGCGTTCAACTCGTCGGCGGTCTCGATGTGATGCGTCGGTGTGCCCGTTGCTTCGCAGATCTCTCGCAGCCGCGCCGTGTTCGCGCTGTTCCTACCGCCCACCACCAGCATTACGTCAACCCGCTCTGCAAGTTGTCGGGCGCTCTCCTGGCGGCCGACCGTCGCCTCGCAGATGGTGTTGAACACCCGCAGCTCCCGGCACCGCTCAGCCAGCGCGCCCGCCACCTCCCGGAGCGCCTCCGGCCGCTGGGTGGTCTGCACAACCAGCCCGTACGTGTCGCGGAACGGCAGCGCGCTCGCCTCGGCCGCGCCGGTCACGATCTCCGCTCGCCCGCCCCCGCGGGCGGCGAGGCCCGCGACCTCCCTGTGCCCCGGATCGCCCAGGATGACGACGTGATACCCCTCTTCGGCGAGGGTGCGAATGTGCGCGTGCGCCCGCCGAACGAACGGGCAGGTGGCGTCAATCACCTCCAGGCCGCGCGCGGCCGCCTCCTGCTCGACCCTGGGGTCAACGCCGTGCGCGGACAGCACCACTGCGCCAGAGGGCGCGTCTTCGAGGGACTCGATGCGGTGCACCCCCTGCGCCTCGAGCCGCTCGATCTCCTGGGGATTGTGGATCAGCGCGCCCAACGTGTGCACGGGGCGCGACTTCGTCTCAGACGCCCGCGCCACGATCTCCAGCGCGCGCTTCACCCCGAAGCAAAACCCCGCGTTCTCCGCGACAATGATCTCCACAACACGAACACCTCTGGCCGCCAGCAGCGCTGGCCCAGTGAACTGCTCTACGGGAGGACCCTCGAATTGTCATTGCGAGCCGCCTCGGCTTTTCGAGGGGCCGTTCTACAGGGCGGACGTAGTTAGCTCCGACAGGTCGGACCGCTGGCTAGGGGAACCGTCATGGCGGTCGGCTCTGCCGACTTAGCCACATAGCGGCGCGAAGGGCCCAGCCATTCCCACGCCCCCCGCTCTCATCCGCCAGGCGCCAGCGCCTCCGGCTACCCTCTCACCCTCCCCACAAACCGCGCCATCCGCGCCATCGCCTCCTCGATCACCTCCATCGAGGTCGCGTAGCAGCAGCGCACGAACCCCTCGCCGCAGGAGCCGAACGCGGTGCCCGGCACCACCGCCACCTGCTCCTCGGCCAGCAACCGCTCTGCGAACTCGTCGGACGTCAGCCCCGTGCGCGCGATGGACGGGAACGCGTAGAACGCGCCCTTCGGCTCGAAGCAGTCCAGCCCCATCGCGTTCAGGCGGCCCACGATCACGCGCCGGCGCTGGTTGTACTCCCGGCGCATGCGCTCCACTTCCCCATCGCACGCGCGCAGCGCCTCGACCGCCGCCTCCTGCGCGGTCGTCGGGGAGCACATCACCGTGTACGCATGCATCTTGATCATCGCGCCGATGATGTCCGCCGGCCCGGCGGCGAACCCCAATCGCCACCCGGTCATGGCCCAGGCCTTCGAGAACCCGCCGATCAAGATCGTGCGCTCCCGCGCCCCGGGCTGAGCGGCGATCGAGACGTGCTCGCCGTTGTACGTCAGCTCCGCGTAGACTTCATCGGAGAGGATCAGCAGGTCGCGCTCGCGCGCGAACTCCACGAAGGCCAGCGCGCCCTCCTCATCGATGGTCGCGCCCGTCGGGTTGTTCGGGTAGGAAACGACGATCGCGCGCGTGCCGCCATCGCAGGCCGCGGCCAGGTCCTCCACCTGCACGCGGAAGTCGTGCTCCACCCATGTGGGGACGCTGATCGCTCTGCCGCCCGCCATCATCGCGCACGGCGGATACGCGACGAAGCACGGCTGAGGGATGAGAACCCCGTCGCCTGGCTCCAGGATGGTGCGAAGCGCGATGTCAATCGCCTCGCTGCCCCCGACGGTGATCATGATCTCGTGCTGCGGATCGTATGAGAGCCCGAACCGCCGATCCAGGTACCGCGACACCTCCCCGCGCAGTTCCTGAATCCCCGCATTCGGAGTGTAGTGCGTGTGCCCGCTCTCCAGCGACGCGATCCCGGCCTCCCTGATCCGCCACGGGGTCACGAAGTCCGGCTCGCCGACGCCGAGTGAGATAGCATCCGGCATCTTCTCGACCAGCTCGAAGAAGCGCCGGATGCCTGACTGCGGTAGGCTGTGCACCAGTTGTGAGACTCGTTGTCTGACTTTTGCCATGGGTATCTCTGAGCAGCGAGGACGGAAGCGATGGTCGCGCCGTTCCCCTGCGCTGTCTGCGTCTCGGTGAACCGGCGGTGAACTAGGGCGTCACCGGCAGGCGCTTGACCTCGGCGCGCTCGACCAGCACATCGCCGTCCACTTTGTAGCGCTTCAGCACGAAGTGCGTCGCCGTGCTCAGCACGTGGTCCAGCGGCGCGAGCTTCTCGGCGACGAAGAACGCCACCTCGCGCATACCCTTCCCCTCCACCACGACCAGCAGGTCGTATGTCCCTGACATCAGGTAGAGCGAATGCACTTCCGGGAACTGCACGATGCGCTCGGCCACCGCGTCGAAGCCGACGCCGCGCTCGGGAGACACGCGCACCTCGATGAAGCCGTAGACGTGCTCGACGCCGACCTTACCCCAGTCAACCACAGTCTTGTAGCGGCGGATGACGCCGGCCTTCTCGAGCTTCTCGATCGCGCTCGCGACCTCGTCCTCGGTCCGGCCGGTGCGTTCGGCGATTTGCGCCGCGGTCAACCGCGCGTCATCCGCGAGCAGTTGCAGCACTTCCTCCATCGCACCAGCTCCTGTTTCAATCCTCACCCGACCCAAAGGTCGGGTGCAACCCCTCTTGGGGACCGTGGCTAGGCCCGCCCTTGGCGGGCCGCCATCCCGGCCCGAAGGGCCTAGAGACCATCCCGGCCGAAGGCCTAGGGACCGCCATGGCGGCGCGAAGGGCCTAGCCATTCCCGCGCCCACCGCTACCATCCGCCAAGCACAGGCGCCCGGTTTTCCGGTGTTTCGGAACCTCCGTCCCGAAACCGCGTGAGCGTCCACCTACTTATGTATCGCCACCCCCAGCGCGTCTTCGGTGGCCTCTTTCACCGGCTCGCTCAGGGTCGGGTGGCCGTGGACCATCTCGCCCAGCTGCTTCGCGGTTGCGCCGGTGTGGATGGCGAACACCACCTCGTGGATGAGATCTGTCGCCCGCGGCCCGATCACGTGGCCGCCGATGACCTTGCCTGTGGCGGCGTCCACCACGATCTTCGCCATGCCTTCCCGGTGGCCCTCGGCCACGGCTCGCCCGGCGGCGCGAAAGTAGAACCGGCCGACCTTGGTATCCATCCCGCGCTCGTTCGCCTGCGCCTCGCTCAGGCCCGTCGAGCCGATCTCGGGGTGCGTGTAGGTCACCGATGGGATGGCGCGGTAGTCCATCTCCGTGCCCTGGCCGAGAGCGTTAGCGACCGCCACCCTGCCCTCCTGGAAGGCGACGTGCGCCAGCAAGATGCCGCCGATGGCGTCCCCCGCAGCGTAGACGCCGGGGACGTTTGTCTCCATGCGCGCGTTCGCCTTGATCGCGCGCCGGTTCATCTCGATCCCGGCCTCGGGCAGCCCGATGCCCTCCGTGTTCGGCCAGCGGCCCACGGCGGACAGCACCACCTCCGCCGCCACCCCCCTGGGCTTCCCCTCGTGTTCGAACTGAACCACTGGTCTGCCGTCTCGCTCCACGACGCCCGACACCTTCGCGCTGGCGAAGACTTCGATCCTGCGGCGGCGGAACGAGCGCGCCAGCTCGGCCGAGATCTCCTCGTCCTCCAGCGGCACCAGCCGGGGCAGCAGCTCGATGATCGTCACCTTCGACCCCATCGAGTTGAACACATCGGCGAACTCGACGCCGATCGGGCCGGCGCCGATGATGGCAATGCTCTCGGGTATCTGCTGGATGTTCAGGATCTGGTCGCTGCTCAGCACCCCAGGCAGGTCGAATCCCGGAAGCGGCAGTCGAGCGGGAACCGATCCGACGGCAAGGAGCACGCTGTTGCCCTCGACGGTCTCCGTCTTCCCATCGGTCTCGATCTCCACGGCGTGCGGCTCGACCAGCCGGCCCTTGCCCTGGATCACGCTGATGCCGTGCTCCTTCATGAGGAACTCGACGCCCTTGCGCACCTGGCTGACCACCTGGTCCTTGCGCTGAAGCACCTTCTGCCAGTTCACCGACTTGAACTCGACCTCGACGCCGTACTGGTCCATCTCGTGCGCTTCACGAGCGACCTCAGCGCATCTGAGCATCGCCTTGCTCGGGATGCAGCCACGGTTCGTGCACGTGCCGCCGAGCGCATCCATCTCGGCCAGCGTCACGTCTGCCCCCAACTGCTTCGCCCTGATCGCCGCCACGTACCCCGCAGGCCCGCCCCCGAGAATAACGATGTGACTCAACCTATTCCCTCGCTTTCATGCTCGGCGCCCGCCCTCGGCGTTGACCGGCAGTTGACGCGCGCCGACTGTCATCCTCGCCTGCTCGGTCTTCGGCCCGGCTCAGGCCGGCCGCCCCTTCTCCATCTCGCCTTCCAGCTTCTGGACGTGCTGGTTCGCCACCGGGTCGCCGGGGAAGCGCCTCAGCAGCTGACGCCACTCGTCGAGCGCCTCCTGCTTGCGGCCGGCTTGCTCCAGCGTCCCCGGCAGCATGTGCTGCCACGCTTTCGGCGCGCCGTTCTTCGCCGCTATGCGGAACTGCTCGATGGCCTCGTCGTACTTATGCCGGCGGTGGTAGAACAGCCCGAAGTGGTGGTGGATGTCGAAGTTCTTCGGGTTGTCCACGATCCCGGCGCGGAACACCACTACGGCTTCGGCGTCGCGATTCATGTTCGCCAGCAGCCAGCCGAGGTCGGTGCAGGCATCTGTGTCGTGCCGGTCGAGCTCGATGCGCTGGTACAGGAGCCTGACGCACTCCGCCCACTTCCCCGCGTGCCAAAAGGTGTCGATCTGCCCCGCGATCAGGTCGAGCACGAGGTCACGCGTCTTGTCCGCCCGCTTCTCCGCCTCAGCCGCGGGGATGGGCTTCAGTGTCTCGGCGGCAGGGGCTCGGACAGGTCCGGGCGCCGCTGAGAGAACGACGCACGCCGCGATCGCGGCGAGGAGGATGCCTCTGTGCATAGTCATGACCCTCTGGGCAGGATTGTCAGCATTCTACAAGAATCCACGGCGGTTGGGTAGGGTTCGCGCCTTTGCGGTGTCGGGACGCGGTGCGCGCCGAGGCCAGAGAGCGAGTGCGCGGGGCGACTATGGGGACGTTACCACAGCCCCAGCCGGCGGCGCACGGTCGGGGCCGCCGCCGCCACCAGGCCGGCCTTCACCAGGTCAATCGCGATGAACGGGAACACCGACTGCCCCAGCACGGGCGCGAGCGCGACGCGGGCGCCGACGAACGAGCTCCAGAACACGAACCAGGCCGCGCCGAAGATGTAGATGGTGCAGACGCCGGCCAGGCACGCGGCTGCGGCCCGCCAGGTGGCCTTCGAACGGCCGAGCACCAGCCCCACGACGAGCGCCGCGATGGGGAAGCCCACCAGGTAACCTGCTGTGGGCCCCAGCAAGGCCGCGGGGCCGCCACCGCTGGAAAACACGGGCAGGCCCGCCGCGCCGGCCGCCAGGTACTGGACCTGGCTGGCGAAGCCCAGCCTCGGGCCCAGCGCCGCCCCCGCCAGCAGCGCGCAAAACACCTGCCCGGTGATGGGCACGGGCGTATACGGTAGATGGAACGAGAGCCGCGCGCCGGCCGCCGTGAGCGCCGCGAAAACGGTGATGGCGGCCAGATCCACCGCCATCCGCTTCTCAACCAGTGCCCGCTCTCTGCTCCTCATCATTGCTGTGTCCGTGGTGCAAGCTCCGTGTGGTACCGGCAGGATTTCGCCCGGTCGCTGGCAGTACCTCTTCCGCGGCAGGCCCGTCGCCGGGTGGCACAGGCTTCTCGCCTGTGGAGTTCCACAGGGCAGGTCCGTCCTGAGCGCAGCGAAGGATCACGCCGTCTGCCGGTAGTTCGAGTTGCTTCGGTGCCTCAGTCCCTAGGCCTGAAGGCCGGGATGGCGGTCCCCAAGAGGGACCTAGCCACCGGGATGGCGGCCCCGTGGGCCTAGCCACCCGCAGGGCCCAGCCATGCCGAAGCCCCTTGCCTTCTGTAGGGCGGGCGTTTCCACGCCCGCCGGACGTTTGGCGGAAGCGAAGACGAAGGAAGCTCGCCTCCTCCCACAGTAGTTCGTCAACAGAGGCTGGCAAATTGCGCGATGTCTCGAACAAGATTAACACTCTCCGCACCGCCACCGCGCGCGCGGTAGTCCGCGTGCGCCCGGAAACGGTCGCGCTGATCAAGGAAGACCGCGCCCCCAAGGGCGACCCGATGCCGGTGGCGCGCGTGGCCGCCATCCAGGCGGCGAAGAATACCAGCCAGCTCATCCCCTACTGCCACCCCGTGCCGCTGGACTTCGTCGGCGTCGAGTTCGAGCTGCGGGAAGACAGCATCATCGCGACCGCAACCGCCAGGGCGATCTACAAGACCGGCGTCGAGATGGAGGCGCTCACCGCCGCCTCGGTCGCGGCGCTCACGCTCTACGACATGCTGAAGATGGTTGATGAGACGATGGAGATCGCGAGCGTCTCCCTGCTCGAGAAGACCGGCGGGAAGTCGGACTTCCTACAGGGCTTCGAGACGCCTCCGCGCGCCGCGGTGCTGGTGATGTCGGACTCCGTGGCGGCCGGTAAGAGGGAAGACACTGCCGGACGGCTGATCGCGGAACGACTGAG
>Ga0315280_10001834_pt1 | contig 35530 bp, 36 predicted proteins | sample YL17G06_40_MG_FD_203697 | JGI IMG/M metagenome (GOLD analysis project Ga0315280, IMG submission 203697) | Sediment microbial communities from Yellowstone Lake, YNP, Wyoming, USA - YL17G06_40 | ecosystem: Environmental > Aquatic > Freshwater > Lake > Sediment | place: USA: Wyoming | collected...
TTTGTCGTGAAGATAGGCTTTGATGAAATCACCCCGGAGGACATTGCCATCCTCCGCCCCACCCTCAACCTCACCGAGCTGGCCGTGGAGGCCGCCTACCAATTGAGGCGAATCTTCGGCAAGCCCTGGCTGCGGCAGACCCTGGAGCTTAATGAGGAGGAGATGGAAGACAGGATTAAGGAGGCCAACATCCACGAAAGCTCCCTGCAGAGCCTCAAGCGGGGCCTTCAGACCATCGGGCGGCTGGGCTTCGTCCAGAAGGATGCCCCGGAGGACGCCGTGAAAAGCATCCTGGATAAGCTGGAGCGGGGTATCAATGTCGTCCTGGAGTTCGGGCGCTACCGTGAGATTAACGCCTATCTCCTGGTGGCCAACATGCTCTCGCGCCGCATCTACGCCCGCTACCAGCAGCGGATGGAGGAGGCCATCGCCGCCGGGGATGACGCCCTCAAGCCCAGACCCCTGATGATTACGATTGAAGAGGCGCACAAGTTCCTCAACCCGGAGGTGGCCGACAAGACCATCTTCGGCACCATCGCCCGCGAGATGCGCAAGTATAACGTCACCCTGCTGGTGATTGACCAGCGCCCCAGCGGCATCAGCGAGGAGGTGATGTCGCAGATGGGCACCAAGATAACCTGCCTCCTGGACAATGAGAGGGATATTGACAGCGTGCTGGCCGGCGTCCCCGGCAAGGGCGAGCTGAAGTCCGTCCTCTCGCGCCTGGCACCGAAGCAGCAGGCCCTCATCTTCGGCCATGCCGTGCCCATGCCGGTGGCCTTCCAGCCACGCGATTATTCGGTAAAGTCCTATAAAGATTTTATCGCTACTGGCAGGGATGAAGCCAGAAAAAAGCCCGCCAAAGAGGCTGAGGAGCTTTGGGAATAAGATGAGCGCGGCACCCGGTAGAAAGAAAATCGGCCTGGCCCTGAGCGGCGGTGCCGCCCGCGGGCTGGCGCATATCGGGGTGCTGGACGCACTGATAAAGGAGGGTATCCCCATTGACATCATCGCCGGCACCAGCGCCGGCGCCGTTATCGGCGCCATCTATGCCTATAACCAGGACACCGCCCGCATCAAAAAGGACGCCCTGGAGGCGAACTGGAAAAAATTAGCCCCCCTGATTGACCCCTCCCTCCCCAAATCCGGCCTCATCAAGGGCAAGAAAATCAAGGACATGCTGACCACCTATATCGGCAGCAACACCTGCTTCAGCGACCTGAAAATACCCTTTGCCTGCGTGGCCACCGATATTGACAGCGGCGAGGAGGTAGTAATTGACCAAGGCCCGGTCGTTGAAGCCCTGCGCGCCAGCATCTCTATCCCCACCATCTTCACCGTGGTCAAACGGGAAGGCCGCTACCTAGTTGACGGCGGCCTGACGACGCCGGTGCCGATAAAGGTGGCGAGGAGGATGGGGGCCGACTTCGTCATCGCCGTGAACGTAACGCCTGATGCCGCCACCAGGGCGGGTAAAACCAGGTCCACAGAGCCAAACATCTTCCAGGTCATCCTGCAGTCCATTTACATCACCACCTATTTGGTGGCGCGCCAAAGCCTTCAGGATGCCGATATCGTCATTGAGCCTGATTTAGCCCATATCGGCGCCGCCGATTTTCAGAAGGCCGGCGAGCTTATCCAGCGCGGCGAGCAGGCCGCCCATGAGCGCATACCCGAAATAAAGAGAAGGCTGAAAAATTCCTAGAAGGGTAAAGAAATGCACTGGGTCTATTACTTCGGCAGAGTCCTGATACGCATACTGGTTTTTCCCTTCGCCAGTTGGGAGGTAAAGGGGCAGGAAAATCTGCCCGAACAGGGCCCCCTGCTCATCGTCTGCAACCATATTCACACCGCCGACCCGCCCATTGTGGCCGCCAGCATCAAGCTGAAGGCGGTCTTCATGGCCAAGGAGGAGCTCTTCCGGAAGAGATGGCCGCGTTTCTGGGTGCAGAACTTCGGCGCCTTTCCGGTGCGGCGGGGCGGGGCCGACCGGGAGGCCATCCGTCAGACCGAGCGCTGGCTGAAGGCGGGGGTATCCGTCATCATCTTTCCCGAGGGAACCAGAAGCCCTAGTGCCCAGCTGATACCGGCCTTGCCCGGCGCGGCTTCAATTGCCTCGCGCCTGGGCGCCCCTATCCTGCCGGTGGGCATCACCGGCACCGAGAAGCTCAAGAAACTAAGGCTGCGGTGGCCCCGCCTCAAGATTACGATTACCATCGGGCCACCCTTCCGCCTGCCGTCTTCGGACGGCAAATTGACGAAAGAGGCGCGGGGTCAGCTTACCGGCGAAATCATGGGGCATATCGCCAGGCTTCTGCCCCCGGAATACAGGGGTGTTTATGCCCAAGATTGAGAAGGCCAGTCGGACTGGCTTCTGCTTCGGGGTGAAGCGGGCCATTGACCTGCTGGAGAAGCTCGCCCAAAGGCAGGGTGGGGTGGAGACACTGGGGGCGGTGGTGCACAATCAGCAGGTACTAGAGAGGCTTTCACGCCTCGGTATCAGGGTAGTTAATCATATTGACGCGATCAAAGGCGATACCGTGGTGACCAGCTCCCATGGGGTAAGCCCCGACCTTGAGGAAAGCATCCGCGCACGGCATATCAACGTTGTCAGCACCACCTGCCCCTTCGTGCGCCGCGCCCAGGTCGCCGCCCGCCGACTGGCCGAGTCCGGCTTCTTCGTCATCGTCTACGGCGATGGCAACCACCCGGAGGTCAGGGGTATACTCGGCTGGGCCAAAGGACAGGGGCTGGCCACCACCGACGAGAAGCCTATCGCCGCCCTCCACCCCACACCCCGCCGCCTGGGCATCCTCTCCCAGACAACACAGGTGCCCGCCTATTTTATCCAGTTCGTCAAGGGCGTCATAGATTTATCCCTGACCAAGGACGCCGAGATACGCATTATTGATACCATCTGCCACGATATCCGCCAGCGGCAGGCCGCCGCCCTGGAGTTGGCCCACCGGGCCGATTTGATGCTGGTCATCGGCGGGGCCTCCAGTGCCAACACCAACCGCCTGGCCGAGATATGCTCCGAGGTCACCGAGACGCACCTGGTAGCAACCGCCGACGGAATAGAAAAAGCCTGGCTCAAGGGCAAAAAACACATCGGCATCACCTCCGGGGCCTCTACCGCTGAGGAGACGGTAGAAGAGGTGATGAAGAAGCTGAGGGGCTTTTTCTGAACCACACCTAAAATATAAAGGGCTACTAGCCGGCGCCACCTTATTTCGCCCTTGTTTCCGGCTTTTTTCAGGGGGTACTTGAAAAAAGTTGCCGACAGGTGTTTAATATGCTAAAGTAGAGTACCCGAAATGGGTATAGCTACGCCCGAAATGAGCGGATGCCGAGAGCTCTATAGAGAAGGGGGGTGATAGATGGAATAATAGCCTTTTAAACCTGTTAGGGATGTTAATCCTTTAAAAGGAGGGATAAGTTGAAAAGGTCAAAGCTAGGACTATTCTTTACTGTCGCAATTCTAGCGGTAGTGTCAATGTTGTTGCTGGGCTGCCCTAAGGCACCGGTAACAGTCACAACCACAGAAACCGCTGCGGCTGGGCCGACAGAAATTCTGGTAGGTGCCATCAACTCCATGACCGGTGTTGAGGCCATGGTGGGTACTGAGCACCGGTGGGCGTACCAGCAGGCGGTCGCCGACATCAACGCTAATGGTGGCGTCTACATCAAAGAACTCAATAAGAGACTGCCCATCCACCTCATCGTGGAAGATGACACGAGCGACCCCGCCGGGACCACTGCTGCTGCGGAAAAGCTCATCAAGCTGGATGGTTGTAACTTTATCCTAGGCTCTGTTGATACCCCACTGAACCAAAACGGTGCCGCCGTCGCCGAGAAGTACAAGAAGCTCTACGTCACCACCACCTTCTTCCCGGAGAACTTTGTAGACCAGAAGCTCACCTGGACGGTAGACTCGTTCTTCTCCATTGTCAACCTTTGTGGAGCCTCCGTAGGGTGTCTTGAACCAATCCCTACTGCCGATAGGCCCAAGAACTTCTGCGTCCTGGTGGAGGACAACTCGGATGGCCAGAGTTTCTCAGGCGTGGCTAAGGGAATCGTAGAGGGGGCTGGTTACAAGGTGGCCCTGCTTGAGTCCTACACCCCGGGGTCAAAGGACTTCTCCTCCACCATTCTCAGGATGAAGGACGCCAACGTTGACGCCATAATCACCCTGTGCAGCTCCACTGACGGCATCACGTTTATCCGCCAGATAAAAGAGGCCAACTACAACCTGAAGTACATCTGGGGTGCCAGGGGGTTCTGGCCCATTGAGTTCGGCGAAACCCTTGGCAAGGACGCCAACTACATCATCAGCGATGGGCACTGGGCGGAGGCCCTGGGGGCACCGGGCTCCAAGGAGCTTGGCGACAAGTTCAGAGCCCAGTTTGGTGCGACGAAGTACTCGGTCGTCATCGGGAACCCCTACTCCCTCGTCCAGGCGCTCGCCCAGGCTATTGAGGCAGCCGGCTCGCTGGACAATACCAAGGTCAGGGATGTCTTCTACAGCGGCACCTTCGTGGCCAAGAATACCACCGAAGGTGACCTCACCTTTGACACCCACGGTCTGGCGACCTTCTCGGCGGTGTCACTGCAGTGGATGGATGGGAAACGCATGCCAGTTTGGCCCATCACTCCAAGCGTATATACCGTCCAACTGATACCGCCCTGGGACCAGAGGTAGGCATAGGCATTCAAGCTTGCCTGCGGTATTAGACCCGAAAGATTACCCCCGGCAATCTTCCCAATAGTGAGGAGAACCGGGGGTAATTTTTTGGCTGCCTGATATGAAATATGGCTATTTACGAGGCGATATCTTATCCTTAAGCCCCCAGAGGCCGGTGGGCATGTACTTCATGACCAGGATGATAATTAGCCCCGAGAGCATCGGGTGTACCTTCGACAGCGCCGGGTTTATCGCTCCTAAAGCGTTTTGCCCGAAGGTGAAAAGGGTCACGATGATAAAAGCACCGATAATCGGGCCCATAATCGTCCCGTTGCCCCCCAGGACACAGATGAGAAGAGGGTAGAACATCCAGCGATCGAGGGTCATCATAGTCGCCGGGTTGATAAGAAATTGGTAATAGACAAACAGGCTGCCGAAAACCCCTATCATAAAGGACCCGATGACAAAAGAAAGCATCTTATATCTCAAGATATTAATCCCGTGCGAGGCTGCCGATGTCTCATCCTCGCTGATGGCCCGCAGGGCCAGGCCGATTCTGGACCTGGTGATGATAAACACCGCCAAGGTCGCCAAAACGGCCAGAAGCAGGGCGGTCCAGTAATATATCCCAAGGTCTGTAAAGCCACCACTCGGCAACTGCAGACCCGTGGCTCCACCGGAAAATTCAGTAGTCCTTAAAATAATTATGCGAAGAACCTCGGCAGCCGCCAGTGTACCGAAGGAAAAGTAGTCCCCCCGGAGCCTGGATAGCGTCGGCAGGCCGATGATAACGGCGAAGATGGCCGGCACAATCCCGCTGAGGAGCATGAGCAGCGGGTCAAAGTAATACCAGGTATGGGTTATACCGTGGATCCAGATTAGGGCTGTGGTATAACCGCCGAGGGCAAAGAAGGCATGGGTGCCCAGACTGATCTGCCCCGTATATCCCCCGACGAGGTTCCACCCCTGAGAAACACCGATGTAGATGAAGACCATGAACAGGTAATAAATGAAAAAGGAATCAACACCAATCATGTACGGCATCGCGCCGAAAACCACCAGTGCAATAACAATAATAATTAAGTAGACGCGGTTCTTCAAGCTAGTCCGCAAAAGCGATTTCAGGAAACCAGAAGATTCTCTGGCTAGGCCTAATTGTTCCGACATATTACTGGTACTTTTCATCTTTTATCTTCAAAATATTATTCTTATCATGCTTTTTGGCTGGCTCCCCCAAAGAGCCCGTAGGGCCTAAGGGTCAAAGCCAGTATGAATAAAACAAACAATACGCCCTGAGCCCACCCCATACCCAAATAAAAGGAAGCCATGCTCTCAATAACACCGATAATGATTCCCCCCAGGAGGGCCCCAACCACATTACCAATGCCCCCTAAGGTTAGAGCGAACAGGGCCTTTATCACGACATCAAAGCCATATTTGGGGTCAAAGGAGTAGGTTGTCGCAAAATTGATGCCGGCTATAGAGGCCAGCCCTATGCCGATAGCGAAGGCTACGGCATTGACCCGGTTGGGGCTGATGCCCATCAGGGTGCTGGACTCCACATCCTCCGAGGTAGCCCTCACGGCCGTGCCGATAAGGGTCTTCCTTAGGAAGATGAAAACACCCGCCGTGGCCAGAATGGCTATCAGTAGGGCAATCAGCCGGACGAGGGTGATATTGGTACCTAAGATAGTGATGATAGAAAACCCGTATGAGGTCACGATGGACCTGGGGTTAGGGGTCCAGACCACTTCCATGAAGTTTTCCAGAATAAACATCAGCCCCACCGCAATCAGGAGGGAGCTGATTCTATCCTGTAAAGCGGCGGCCTCCTTGAAAAGCACATAATAGAAACCGGCGCCGAGCAGCAAGGCCAAGATAAAAACAGGTATCATGGACAAATACGGGTCAATACCGAGCAGGGAGAAGGCCCAAAAACACAGGTAGGAGAAGAAGATGATGACCGACCCCTGCGCGAAGAAAACAATGCGCATAGTGCCGAAAATCAGGCTGAGCCCGATGGCGGCCGTGCCGTACATGGTCCCAAAAAGGATTCCGTTGACTAAAGCCTGTACAGAGAGTCCCAAAGCTAAATCATCACTCCTTCCGTTTACTCGCCACTTCCCCGATATAGGCCTTGCGGATTTCGTCGTTGGCCAAGAGCTCTGCCCCGCTGCCACTCATGACAATCCGGCCGGTCTTCATGACATAGGCTTGCTTCGCAATCTTCAAGGCCTGGTTAACATTCTGCTCTACAAGCAATATTGTTGCCTTCTGTTCGTTCAGGGTCACAATAAGCTGAAATATTGTCTTCACCAGAATGGGACTAAGCCCGAGAGAAGGCTCATCAAGCATCATCACCTTCGGTCGGGCCATAATAGCCCGGCCGATGGCGAGCATCTGCTGCTCGCCGCCGGAAAGCGTACCGGCCCTCTGGCCCTGGCGGTTTTTCAGCACAGGGAAAAGGCTATAGACACGCTCCAGAGACTCAGCGAAAAAGGGGCGGGCACTCGGGACGTAGGCACCGAGCTTCAGGTTCTCCAGGACCGTGAGGCTAGCAAAAAGGCGCCGCCCTTCGGGCACGTGAATGACGCCCATATCCACTATTTGCTGGGGGCTGAGGTGATTCAGGGGCTTCCCCTCCAAAAGGATTTCCCCCCTATGGGCACGGAGTAGCCCCGAAATGGTCTTCAGGATGGTCGTTTTCCCGGCACCGTTGGCGCCGACCAGCGCGACGATGGCCCCTTCTTCTACCTGAAGAGAAACATCCCACAGAGCATGAACATCTCCATAAGAAACGTCCAGTCCCTTAACTTCAAGCAGCTGGTTCGCCAAGGTATGCCTCTATAACTTTAGGATTATGCGCCACCTCGTCCGGTTTACCATCGGCAATCTTCACGCCGTAGTCCAGCACAACGACCCGATCGCAGGCCTCAAGAATAGCATCCACCTTATGCTCAATCCACAAAATAGAGAACTCCCTTCCCCCCCTGACCCTCTTGATTACCTGAAGCAAATCATGAACCTCAACAGAGTTAAGGCCTGCCATAGGCTCATCCAGTAGCATCAGGGCTGGCACCGAAGTCAGAGCCATGGCTATCTCCAGTAGACGCCGGTTCGAGAGGGTCAGGTGCGCCGCCAGTATATCCTTCTTGTCCGATAAGCCAACAAGCTCCAGGGCCTCCAGGCCCCTTACCTTGGCCCCCTTACCATCATGAGTCCGACCATAAACGGAAGCTACCATGACATTTTCCATCACCGTCATCTTCAGGAAGGTCTTCACGAGCTGATAGGTCCGGGAAATACCCAGGTGGCAGACTTTATAGGGAGGTACACCCGTAATGTTCTTACCCAGAAAGTAAACATCGCCACGCTCTGGCTTGTAGAAAGAGGTGATGACATTGAAAACAGTGGTCTTGCCGGCGCCGTTCGGGCCAATAAGCCCTACCATCTCGCCCTGCCCAACATGCATGTTCAGGTCTACCAGAACCTGGAGCCCCCCGAAGCTCTTGTAAACCTTATCCAGAAAGAGAACGGATTTATCCCTGTCCACTCTTCAGTCTTTTTCCTTTACCATTCAGGTATCGGGGAACACCACCTTCCTAGGGACCGGTATATCACAAATACTCCCCCAACCACCCCAAACCAATGGACACTGCCGACCGAACAACCACCTTGTGCACAGAGTATATCCAGTTTTGCACGAGAATATATCTAGTATTGCACAGAGTATACCTGGTTCGGAAAACTTTGTCAAGACCGCCCTTGACGCCGATGTGCCGCCTTACCTATAATCTAACTTGACTCTAACTGGAAATTCATTAAATTTATCCTCCCGGGGCAGGCCGCCAAGGAAAGCCAAGCATCAGATACAACTAACACGGAATACTTGCCTGATAGCGACCCCAACAGCTCTGCGGAGGGAGGAGCATTAACTTGGAGTATTTTTTAACGGAACAGCAAAAGACCATCAAGGGCCTGGCAAGGAGACTGGCCGAGGAAAGAATACGGCCGGTGCGCGCCGAGCTTGATGAAAAGGAGGAATTCCCCTGGGCGATTATCAAGGACCTGGCCGCTGCCGACCTCTTCCGCGTCTTCATCCCGGAGCAGTATGAGGGGCTGGGTGGGGGTTGCTTTGAGCTCTGCCTGGTGGTGGAGGAGCTGAGCCGGGTGTGCAGCGGCGTGGCCGTCAGCTATGCCGCCAGCGCCCTGGGCACCTACATCCTGATGGACTACGGCTCCGAGGAGCAGAAGCAGAAGTACCTGCCCGATGTCGCCAGCGGCAGGAAGCTGACCGCCTTCGCCCTGACTGAGCCAACGGCCGGCAGCGACGCCAGCGCCATCAGGACGACAGCGGGGAAGGTTAGCGGGGGCTACCTCCTCAACGGCACCAAGCAGTTCATCACCAACGGCGGCGAGGCTGAGCTTTATACCGTGATTGCCCTGACCGATAAAGCCAAGGGCGCCCGTGGCGCCAGCGCCTTACTGGTGGAGAAGGGCACCCCGGGCTTTACCTTCGGCAAAAAGGAGAAGAAGCTGGGCATACGCGCCTCGGCTACCAGGGAGCTTGTCTTTAAGAACTGCCTTATACCCGAAGGAAATATTATTGGCCGGGCGGGCATGGGTTTTATCATGACGATGAGGCTCCTGGACCGCTCCCGCCCCGGCATTGGGGCGCAGGCGGTGGGGCTGGCGCAGGGGGCCCTGGAGGCCGCCGTGGACTACACCGAGCAGCGCGTCCAGTTTGGCCACCCCCTCATCTCCCTGCCCGTCGTCCAGGACAAATTGGCGGGCATGGCCATCCTGGTGGAGGCGGCCCGGGCGCTGGTCTATGCCGCCGCCAGGACGACGGACAGCGGCGTCAAGAGCTTTACCGAGGAATCGGCCATGGCCAAGGTCTTTGCCTCGGACGCCGCCATGAAGGTCACCACCGAGGCCGTGCAGGTCTGCGGCGGCGCCGGCTACATGAAGGACTACCCCCTGGAGAAGATGATGCGGGACGCCAAAATCACCCAGATATACGAAGGCTCCAACGAGGTGCTGCGGAACGCCATCGCCATAAGTTTGCGGAAGAGGAAGGCCAGGACCCCGTGAATGTCGTCGTCTGCCTGAAGCAGGTCCCCGGCACCACCGAGGTCAAGATAGACCCCCAGACCAATACCCTCATCCGCCAGGGTATCAAGAACATCATCAACCCCTTTGACACCTACGCCCTGGAGGAAGGTGTCAGGCTTAAGGAAAAGCACAGCGGCAGGGTCACCGTCATCACCATGGGGCCGCCCCAGGCGGAGGAGGCGCTGCGCGAGGCCATATCGCTGGGTGCCGATGAGGCCGTGCTCCTCAGCGACCACGCCTTTGCCGGCGCCGACACCTGGGCCACCGCCTACACCCTCTCCCTGGCCGTGCGAAAGCTGGGGGCCGACATCATCATCTGCGGGCGCCAGACCCTGGACGGTGATACGGGGCAGGTGGGGCCGGAGCTGGCCGAGATGCTTAAGTTGCCCTTCATCGCCTACGTCAGCCAGATAGAAGAAATTGCCGAAGGGCATATCCGGGTGCGGCGGATGATTGAAGAAGGCCACGAGGTCATGGAGACCACCCTGCCGGCGGTCATCACCGTCGTTAAGGAGATTAACGTGCCCCGCCTGCCCTCACTCAGGGGCATTGCCAGGTCAAAAAGCGCCCCCATCCCCGTGTGGGACGCCGCCACTCTTGGCGCCGCTAAAGACAAAATCGGTCTCGCCGGCTCCTGCACCCGCGTCATCAAGGTATTCTTCCCCAAGAGGGTCAGCCGGGGCGAGAAGCTGGAGGGGGACCTGAAAAGCCAGGTGGAAAAACTGATTAATAAATTGAAAGAAGCGAATCTTATTTAGACCATGAGCATAAAAATTGACCCGGAAAAATGTATCGGCTGCGGCAACTGTATCCCGGCCTGCCCCTTCGGCCTGATTGAAATAGACAGGGGCCTGGCCTGGATAAAGGAGGGCTGCACATTCTGCGGTGCCTGTGTGGACGCCTGTGGCTACTACGCCATTGAGATTGGGGAGATACCAGCCCCCACCCCCACCGGTGACAGCCACCGCGGCGTCTGGGTCTTCGCCGAGCAGCGGCAGGGCAACTTGAAAAACGCGGCCTATGAGCTTTTAGCCAAGGGCCGGGAGCTGGCCGAGACGCTCCAGACGGAGCTTAGCGCCGTATGCCTGGGGCACAACATCAAAGACGTAAGCCAACTTATCGCCTACGGCGCCGACAAGGTCTATCTTGTGGACAGCCCGGAGCTGGCCGATAACCAGGAAGACCTCTGCGCCGGACAGCTTGTAGCGCTGATACGCGAGCACCAGCCGGAAATCATGCTCGCCGGGGCTACGGCGCTGGGGCGCTCCCTCATCCCCAGGGTGGCCGCCAGATTGCACACCGGCCTTACCGCCGACTGCACCGGCCTGGAGATAGATACCGAAAAGAGACTCCTCCTCCAGACCCGCCCTACCTTCGGCGGCAACATCATGGCCACCATCATCTGCCCAGCACACCGCCCCCAGATGGCTACCGTGCGTCCGCGCGTCTTCAAAAAGAATCGCCCGCAAAACCGCCAGGGGCAGATTATTAAAGCCGATTTTAAGCGCGAGGCCGTGACGGCTAAAACCCGATTGCTCAGCTTCGTTGAGGACCTCACCGAGACCGTCAAACTTGAGGACGCCGATATTATCGTCGCCGGGGGGAGGGGGCTGGGCAAGGCCGAGAATTTTAAGCTCCTGGAGGAGCTGGCCTCCGTCCTGGGGGCGGCGGTAGGCTCGTCAAGGCCGCCGGTGGACGAGGGGTGGCTGCCCTACAGCCACCAGGTAGGCCAGACAGGCAAGACCGTTTGTCCCAAGCTATATATCGCCTGCGGCATCTCCGGGGCCATCCAGCACCTGGCCGGCATGCAGACATCAGACGTTATTGTCGCCATCAACGAAGACCCAAACGCCCCCATCTTTGAGATAGCCACCTACGGCATTGTCGGCGACCTCTTCCAGGTCGTGCCGATGCTCATTGAGAATCTGAAATGAAAAAGACTGGGTAAAGGGGAGATTCATGGCCATCCTAGATGAGCCGATTAAGGAAGTGCTGGAGCTCAAGAACTATATTGACGGGGAGTGGGTTAAGTCTGAAGCAAAAGACGTCCTGAACGTTATTAATCCGGCCACCCAGAAGACCATGGCCAGGGTGCCGATGTCCACCCCGAAGGAGGTCCAGCAAGCCATCAGGGCCGCTAAAGAGGCCTTCCCGGAGTGGCGCCGGACGCCGCCGCTGGCCAGGGTAAGATGCCTTTTCCGGCTTAGGGGGCTTTTGGAAGAGAACTTTGAGACCTTAAGCCGGATTCAGACCCAGGAACACGGCAAGACCATTGATGAATCCAGGGGGGAAACACGGCGCGGTATTGAAATGGTGGAGGTAGCCACCGGCATCCCCTCGCTGATGATGGGTTATAACCTGGAAGACATCGCCTCCGGGATTGATGAATATGTCGTTTACCAGCCGCTGGGGGTCTTCTGCCACATCGCCCCCTTTAATTTTCCGTTTATGGTGCCGCTCTGGTTTTCGCCCTTCGCGCTAGCTACCGGCAACACCTTCATTGTCAAACCCTCCCCCAGGGCCCCCATCAGCCAGGTGAAGCTGGCCGAGCTTGTTGATGAAGCCGATTTCCCGCCGGGGGTGTATAACGTGGTGCATGGCGATGCCGGCGCCGCCGCCGCCCTGCTGGAAAGCCCGGACATTAAAGGGGTGACCTTTGTCGGCACCACCGATGTCGGCAAAAACATCATCTACAAAAAATGTGGCGAGACCGGCAAGAGGGCCATTGTCCAGGGGGCTGCCAAGAACTTCCTGGTCGTCATGCCGGATGCCAATATTGAGCGGACAATACCGGCCCTGATGACATCATTTTTCGGCAACACCGGCCAGCGCTGCCTGGCCGGGGCCAATCTGCTGGTCGTCGGCAAAGACGATGCCTTTTACAAAACGCTGGCCAAGGCCTTTGTTGAGGCTGCCGCCAGGATTAAAATCGGCTACGGGCTGGACGAATCGGTGCAGATGGGCCCGATACAGTCTGCGGACAGCAAAAAACGGGTGCTGGGGCATATTGAAAAGGGCATCAAGGAAGGCGCCAGGCTTGTCCTTGACGGCAGGAAACCGAAGATAGCCGGGGACTACCCCGATACCTGTTTTATCGGCCCGACCGTTTTTGAAGATGTTACCCTGGATATGACCATTGCCCGGGAGGAAATCTTCGGCCCGGTGGCTGGTATTATGAGGGCGGCTAGCCTTGATGAAGCCATCAAAATGGTCAACAGCAGCCGGTATGGCAATGCGGCCTCGGTCTTTACCTCAAGCGGCCGGACCGCCAGGGAATTCCAGTACCAGGTTGAAGCCGGTAATATCGGCATAAATATCGGCATCGCCGCCCCGATGGCCTTCTTCCCCTTCAGCGGGATGAAGGACTCCTTCTTCGGGGTGCTCCACGGGCAGGGCAGGGACGCCATCCGCTTCTTTACCGAGAGTAAAGTGGTTATCCAGAGGTGGCTGTAGTATGGTACTACATACCACTACCGAGGTCATTGGCCTGGCCAAAAGCCTGGAGGAGGAGTCGGCGAATTTCTACCGCAAGGCCGCGGGCGCGGCCGGCAACACCCTCATTGCCCTGGCCGACGAGAACAAGAAGTATATTGCCCAGATTGAACGGGCGTATTACGGGGTTATCACCGACGCGCTGGAGGGCTGTTTTTCCTTTAGTATTGACCCCGCCGAGTATACCCTCGCTACTCTAACCGGGGGTATGCCCTACACCGAGGCCCTCAAGAAGGCTGTAGCCATGGAGGAAAAAATCATCAGCTTTTACACCGAGGCCGCCCGGCAATCGGAGTCCCTGATGGCAGATATACCGAGGGCCTTCAGGATGGTGGCCCGCAAAAGGACCGAGCGTGTCACCAGGCTAAGGACCCTCATATCGGAAAAGGAGAAAACCTAAAGCGAGGTGGCGTCCCAATGAATACGATTGAGAAGTATCAAGAGTATGTCAACACCAGCATGGTAGCCGCCGTGGTGCCGGTGGTCTTTGAGCGGGCTAAAGGGGCATGGGTATTTGATAAGGAGGGGCGGAGCTACCTTGACTGCTTTGCCGGCATCTCCGTGACCAATGCCGGACATTCTAACTCTGAAATCACCGGGGCGGCCAAGGCCCAGATTGATAAATACGTACACTGCTGCTCCTATGTCTATTACAACCAGCCCATGGCCGACCTGGCGGAAAAGCTGGCCGAGATTACCCCGGGCAAACTAAAAAAGACCTTCTTTACCAATAGCGGCGCTGAAGCCAACGAGGGCGCCATGAGGATGGCCAGAACCTATACCGGAAGGCGGGAATTCACCGCCCTCCAGGCGTCCTTCCATGGCCGCACCTATGCCACCCTCAGCATCACCGGCAACGCGGCGCGCAAGAAGAGGGCCGGGCCCTATATGCCGGGGGTAAGTTTTGCCCCGGCCCCCTACTGCTACCGCTGTGCCTTTAGCCTCAAGCCCGAAACCTGCGGGATGCGCTGTGCTGAATATCTGGAGGATATTATCCGGTTTGATACCTATGGCGATGTGGCTGCCTTTGTGGCCGAGCCGGTGCTGGGGGAGGGGGGTATCATCACCCCGCCGGAGCCATATTTTAAGAAGGTCAAGGAGGTGCTTGACCACTACAAAATCCTGCTTTTTATTGACGAGGTCCAGACAGGATTTTGCCGGACGGGTAAGATGTTCGCCATAGAGCATTACGGCGTGGAACCGGATATTCTGACGATGGCCAAGGGCATCGCCAACGGGTTTCCACTGGGCGGTTTTATCGCCCCGCCGGAAATCGCGGATACTTTCCAGCCCGGCGAACACCTAAGCACCTTCGGCGGCTCCCCGGTCAGCTGCGCTGCGGCGCTGGCCACCATCAATTTCTTGGAGAGGGAGAAGCTCGCCAGCAAAGTCACCGCGAAGGAGAAGCTGGTAAAAAACAGGCTTAACGCCCTCAAAGCAAAATACCCGGTAATCGGCGATGTCCGCGGCAAGGGGCTGATGATAGGGATAGAGCTGGTCAAAGACAGCTCCAAAGCGCCAGCGGCCGATGAAGCCAAGGCCATCCGCCAGAAGTGCCTGGAGAAGGGCCTCCTCATCGGTGTCGGGGGCGTTTTCGCCAATGTCCTGAGGCTACAGCCCCCCCTCGTCATTACCGAGCCAGAGCTGGACGAAGCCCTAGCCACCCTGGAAAAGTGCCTCGGTGAGCTGTGACCGGCCCGGAGGACTCGGCTTGCGGCAGATGTAACTTGTACCCTATAATATACGTATGGAGATAAATGTTGCCCAGCTGCTCCGCGAGCCTATCGGGTCAGTAAGGGACTACGAGATAGACGAGCCGGTTGATATTACCGGCGGCGGCAGGGAAAGCCGGGTTAAAGGCGAGGTGAAGTTGATGCGCACCCAGCGCAGCATCCTGGCGGAGTGTTCCCTGGACACCGATATGGAGCTAGTCTGCAGCCGCTGCCTGGGCACATTCCGTCAGCCGCTGACGATGGGCTTTAAAGAGGAGTACCTGCCCACGGTGGATATGCTCAGCGGCGCACCGCTGCCCCCGCCCGAGGAGGCCGGTGCCTTTACCATTGATGAGCACCACGTCCTTGACCTGACCGAGGCGATACGCCAGTACGCCCTCCTCGCCATCCCGATGAAGCCGCTCTGCCGCGAAGACTGCGCCGGGCTTTGCCCAAGCTGCGGCCAAAACCTTAACCGGGGGCGTTGCGATTGCAACATAGAGAGCCTTGACCCGCGCTGGTCGGTGCTGACGAAGTACCATAGCCCGCCGAATAAGCCTTAGAGAACGGAGTAAAATATGGGACCCTTACCAAAGCGAAAACTCTCCAAGGGACGCAGTGCCCGGAGGCGCAGCCACCTCGCCCTGAAGCCCCAGGCCACGGTCAGCTGCCCCCAGTGCCACAGCCCCAAGCTGCCCCACCACGCCTGCCCTGTCTGCGGCACCTACAACGGCCGGGAGGTCATCAAGATGGAGACTAAAAAGAAAGAGGCCGCCTAATACCGGTAAAGACGCCTTTTTCTTAGCCTTTCCATCACCTTAGACTTTCCGCTGAGGAGGACGGCACCGGAGATGACAAAAGTAGCCTGGGTATTCCCCGGCCAGGGCTCGCAAAGCGTGGGTATGGGGCGCGACCTCTATGACAATGTCGGCGCCGCCTGCGCCGTCTTTGACCAGGCCGATAAGGCCCTCGGCTTCCCCATTTCCAGGCTGTGCTTTGAGGGTCCCGAGGAAGAGCTCCGCCAGACCAGCAACACCCAGCCTGCCCTGGTTGCCGCCAGCCTGGCTTGCCTGGAGGCGGCCAGGAGCCTCAATGCCGACAAACTACCTGCACCCGCCTTCGTCGCCGGCCACAGCCTGGGGGAGTACACAGCCTTGGCTGTAGCCGGTGTCTTTGACATGGCCACGGCGGTAAAGCTGGCCCGCGAGCGGGGGCGTCTGATGCATGAGGCCGGCAAGGCGCGCCCGGGGGGTATGGCCGCCATCATCGGGCTGGAAGAGGCCATGCTCGCCGAGGTCTGCCGCCAGACGGATACCTGCCTGGCCAACATCAATTGCCCGGGGCAGATTGTCATCAGCGGCGCTGCCGAGAATATCACCAAAGCCATGGAGTTGGCCAAGGCCAAAGGCGCCAGCCGCATCATCCCGCTCCAGGTCAGCGGCGCCTTCCACTCGCCGCTGATGCAGCCGGCGGTTAGTGGCATGGCCGAATTTACCGCCTCCCTCTCTTTTCTTAAGCCCAAAATCCCCGTTATCGCCAACACCACCGCCCAGCCACTGACTATCGCGGCAGCGATAAGAGACGAGCTCCTCAACCAGCTTGTCAACCCGGTGCAGTGGCAACGCTCCATAGAGTATATGATAGCCGAAGGCGTGGATACCTTCCTTGAAATCGGGCCGGGCAAGGTGCTCGCCGGCCTCATCAGGCGGATAAACAAGGACGTCAAGACCATCAACATCGGCGATTTGGAGGCGATAAAAAGCCTGGCTAACCCATCCCCCTGACCCCCTTCCCTTGGGAAGGGAAGGGGGAGGATTTATAAAGAGGGGCTTCGCCCCTCTTCGCAGGCTACTCCCCTTTGGGGGGAGGGGGAATAAAAGCCATCGCCGGAGGAGGGAAAATGTATTACAAAAAAGTATTTACTTTGCTGTTAGCTATTACATTTCTCCTTTCAATGTGGGGGTGCTCTTCCTCTAAGACATCCCCAACTCAAGTTACCGAGACTCCCCCCTCAAGTACCACAGGAAATCCCGAAGTTAAATTACCTGAGGGAACCAACCTTGCCTTTGAAACAGTCGACATTATAGATGGATTTTCGGGCCCCGGGTATGATTATCCCACAATAATGGTAATAACAAGCCAGCCGACAAATCCTATAGAAGAAATAGCCCCGGAGTCCTATGATAAAATCACTAAAGTCGATTTTTCTAAATACTTCGTACTTGCAATATTTCAAGGCCCAAGCGGGCCTCGCGGATCCATTGGGCCTCCCGGATCCATTGAGGTGAAAAGAATTTGGCAGAACGAGGAGACAATCTACGTTCTAGCGCAATTCCAAAAGCCACAGGGAACACAAACTCCTATCAGTACCTTTCCTTATCATATCGTGAAGGTGAGTAGAGAAAGCTTAATACGATTTGGCGAGATAACCTTCAGGCTTCTGGACCAGTCCGGTGAAGAAAGGGCCACAGCGACTTACGAGATCCTACAATGTCCAAGCGCCACATCTAAACCTGGGAATCAGCTGGCTTTCGAATATTTTCGTTTAGCCGCCGCCTTGATGGAACTCAGACGGGGTACTCCTGCTTATGTTTTTATAATGACAAACGCTAAATCGCCATTACCGGATAGATGGGAGTATTATACTCCCTTCGCACCAGAAAGAGAAGAGAAGACTATCGAGGATGTCGATTTTTCAAAGAATTTTCTACTTTTTGTATCTATGGGATTTCAGGGTGTGACTGGTCCGGGAATCACGGTGGAAAGAATCTGGCAGGTTCAAGAGATTATATATATTCAAGCGAACTTTGATTCAGGTGGGCCAACTGTTCAGCCAATGTGGTCTGAACCAACAAATATCGTAAAGGTAAGCAAAGATAACATGACCCAATTTGGTGATATAACCTTCAGACTTCTAGACCAGTCCGGAGAAGAAAGGGCTACAGCGACTTACGAGATTCCCAAATAAACAAGGAGGCAAATTCCAATATGCTGATGAGGGAGTTTGAGGGGCGTTAGTCCCTCATAATAAATTCTTCCCCCTCCCTTCCCAAGGGAGGGGGACAAAGGGGGTGGGTTGTAAAATATGGAGGGTAAAATGAACCTTTCACATAAAGTCGCCATCGTCACCGGCAGCGGGCGAGGCATCGGGCAGGCCATCGCCATGAAGCTGGCTGAGGTCGGGGCCAGCGTCATCGTCAATGACATCGGCGACCCCGAAAGCCTGGAAAAGGTGGCCGAGCAAGTCCGGGCGATGAGCCGCGCGTGCCTGGCGGTCATCGCCGATGTGACCTCCCCGGCCGATGTCAACCGCCTCGTGGAAACAGCCGTCAGCACCTACGGACGGCTGGATATCCTGGTGAACAATGCCGGGGTCACCCGTGACCAGCTGCTGCTGCGGATGTCCGATGAGGACTGGGACACGGTCTTAAACATTGACCTTAAAAGCGCCTTCCTCTGCACCCGGGCGGCGCTGCGGCCCATGCTCAAGCAGCGCTGGGGCAGAATCATCAGCATCGCCAGCATCGTTGGCCTCATCGGCAACCCCGGCCAGGCCAATTACGCCGCCGCCAAGGCCGGCATTATCGGCTTCACAAAGTCCGTTGCCAAGGAGGTGGCCTCCCGCGGCATTACCGCCAACGCCATCGCCCCCGGCTTCATTGATACCAGGATGACGCAGCAGCTTGATGAGAAGCAGCGGCAGGAGCTGGCCAAACTCATCCCCGCCGGCTACCTGGGCACCCCGCGCGATGTGGCCGAGGCCGTGGCCTTCCTGGCCTCGGATGAGGCGAGGTACATCACCGGCCAGGTGCTGAGTGTGGACGGCGGCATGGCCTGCGTCTAGAAGACATCAGAAGAGCCGCCTCCTGACCTCCGGCGGCCTCAACCTTGGCACCGGCCGGCGCTGCGGGCATTCCCTGAGGCACCTGAGCACCTCCTCATCGCTGATGTCTTGCCAGTTCCGGTAGTAGTCGGCCACGAAGAACCCGCCTATGTCGCCGACGGCGCAGGTTACCACTTTGTCCGCCACTGTCTCCATCTCTTTGACGACAGGCTCCGGTCCCACCGGTGCGGCGACAATCACCTGCTTGGGATGACGCTGGCGCACCGACACCACCGCCGCCTTCATGGTGTAGCCCGCCGCCAGGCCGTCATCGGCGATAACCACCACCCGGCCGCCGATAGGTATAGGCCGCTTTTCCCGGTGATACAAGAGGCTCCTCTTGAGTATGCTGGAGCGGGCCTGGCTGACCTGGCGGTCAATCTGGGGCTGGGTCAGACCAACCTTCCTCACCACGGCCTCATCAAGGATGAGCGTGCCGTCATCGGTCACGGCGCCGCAGCCGCCCTCGGGGAGGAGGGGCAGGGAAACCTTGCGCGAGATGACCAGGTCAAGGTCAGCCTCAAGCGCCAGGGCAATACCGAGTGCCACCGGTACACCGCCGTTGGGGATAGCCAGCACCACCGCCGACTGTCCGGCATATTCGGCCAGCTTCTCGGCAAGCCTGCGCCCGGCGTCATAGCGGTCCTCAAAAACTGCCTTGGAAGATAGGGCCATCGTCTTCCCTCTGGTTACAAAGTTACTTAATCAGCCTAAACTCGTTGACGTCCACCAGCCCCAGGTCAGTCAGCCTCAGCTCGGGGATGACCGGCAGCGCCAGGAAGGAAAGCGTGGCGAAGGGCGAGGGCAAAACAGTGCCAAGCTGTTTGGCCAAATCTTCAAGCTTCTCCAGCTTTCTGACCACTTCCTCAAGCGGCTCGGGGGACAAGAGGCCGGCGATGGGCAAGGGCAGACTGGCCAAAACCTTTCCCCCCACCGCTACCACCAGCCCGCCCTGAAGGTGCTCAATCTCTTTCACCGCCGCGCGGATGTCGGCATCATCAGCACCGACGGCGATAATATTATGCGCATCGTGGGCAATGGAGGAGGCCAGGGCCCCCCTCTTCAGACCGAAGCCGGTCACCAGCCCCAGGCCGATATTCCCCGTCGCCTGGTGTCTTTCCACCACCACCAGCTTCAGGATATCCCTCACAGTATCGGGGACAATAAACCCGCCTTTGACCTTTACCTTTTCAAACCTCTTACGGGTGATAATCTGGCCGGGGACAACCTCAATCACCGGATGGCTTTCCCCGGAGGCCGCCAGCCCGAGAGCCTCTACGGTAAAGGGCTTGATATTGACAGCGTTGGTTAACCTACCACCACCCGAGCGGTACAGTGCGAAGAGCGGCCTGCCCTCCCTGGCGACCAGGCGGCCCCGGCAGAAGACCATACTTATGCCAAATTCCTTCAGGTCATCCAGGACGATAAGATTGGCGAATAAGCCGGGGGCGACGGCCCCCAGACCCTCCAGACGGAAATACTCGGCGGTATTGATGGTGGCCATCTGTATGGCCCGCACCGGCGCAAGCCCCTGCCTTATGGCCTGGCGCAAAACGGCGTCCATATCCCCGTCCCGCAAAAGGTCGACACAGCTGCGGTCGTCCACCACAAAGAAGCACCTTTTATAGGTCTCATCAGTAACCAGGGGCAAGAGGGCCGCCAGGTTTTTCTCGGAGGAGCCCTCGCGTACCATGACGTACATGCCCTTAGCTAGCTTTTCTTCAGCCGCCTCAAGCGTCACCGACTCGTGGTCGGAGCGCATGCCGGCGGCGATATAGGCAGAGAGGTCTTTGCCGGTGACACCGGGGGCATGGCCGTCAATCACCCTGCCCCGGGCGGAGCCAATCTTGCCGAGCACGCTACTATCGCCAGCCAGGACGCCGGGGAAGTTCATCACCTCCCCCAGCCCGATGCACCCCCGCCACCTCAGGATGCGGCGTATCTCCTCAGGGCCGATACTGGCCCCGGATGTCTCCAGGTGGGTCGCCGGCACGCAGGAGGGCGCCATCAGAAAAACATCCAGGGGCAGGCGGCGGGCACAGTCCAGCACATATCTCATCCCCTCCAGGCCGGCCACATTGGCTATCTCGTGGAGGTCAGTCACAATGGCCGTAGTGCCGCGCGGCACCACGGCCCGGGCGTACTGACCGATATCCAGCATGGAGCTTTCCAGGTGGGTATGCCCGTCAATGAGGCCGGGAGCCAGATATTTGCCACCTAAATCCAGCACCTCTTTCGCCTTGCGGTAGTCCCCCACCCCGGCCACCCTGCCCCCACATATAGCCACATTGCCCTTCTTAATCTCACCGCTAAAGGTATTCACGATGCGGGCATCGGCCAGAATAAGGTCAGCCGGCTCTTTGCCCCTGGCCACGGCAATCAGGTGGGCCAGGTCGTCTAGCATGGCTCCTCCAGAAAGTATATCTCGGGAAGATTGCGGTATTTCTCGTCACAATCAATCCCGTAACCGACGATGAACTTATCGGGCACAGTCAGCCCCAGGTAATCTATTTTCACCGGCACCCGCCGGCGGGAAGGCTTATCCGTCAAAGCACAGAGGCGTAGCGAGGCCGGTTTTTTCTTTTTAAGGTAGTCCAGGAGGAAGGCAATGGTGATGCCGGTATCCACAATATCCTCAACCACCAGCACATGCCGGCCCTTCACCAAAGAGCACAGCCCCTGCACCACCTTAATCCTGCCTGAGGTCTCGCGGCTGCGACCGTAGCTGGAAAGCCGGATAAACTCCACCTCCAGTGGGAAATCAAGGAGCCGCACCAGGTCGGCCATGAAGATAAAAGAGCCCTTGAGGATGCCCAGCAAAAGGGGGTTCTTATCCCGGTATTCGGCGGTAATGGCCGAAGCCAGCCGGCTGACAGCGGAGGCTATCTCCACACGGGAGAAAAGGCAGTGCAGCTTGGCTCCAGAGTCCATACCTACCTGGAATTATAGCCCTTACTGCCGTATATGTCCACCAGCCCCACCCTTGACAGCCACCCGGCTTCATCCTATACTTCACCCTCCCGCTCGCCACTTCTCGTACCGGCGCCAGATGCGGAAGTAGATACGGGCGATGGCGTCAACAGCATCGGCAAGGACGGCCACGCTCAGGTCAGGGAAGGACATGGAACCCAGGGACGGCCAGTTCTTCTTGGTGACATTGTCCGGGCCGTACCCTTCCGGGATGAAGCTGTAGGAGAGCAGATAGGAGTACTGGCATACCGCGCTCATAAAGTCCCAGACATTATTATTTTTGCCTCCCCAGTCTACCAGGAATTTCCGATTGTACAGCTCATCTTCAACCTTTTTCAGAAATGACGACGGGTATTTCTGGACCTTGCCCCGCTTGATTAAAGGATAGCCGTACTCGTCATACAGGAAACGCCCGTTAACCCTATCAATTTCATAGTAGTTTTCAATCTCTTCGTCCCAGGCCCCTTCCATAAGGGAGTGTATGTTCCCTCCATCAGAAAAGGCGCGGCCGTCGCAGTGGAGGGGCATGTGCGCATCGGCGACGTAGTGGCTCAACATGAAAAGCAGCAGCGCCACCTGGTTACTTGTGGGCGACACCGGCGACCCCTTCTCCTCGCTCTCCTGTATCTTGAGGTGGTCAATAACGGACTCGGCGATAGACTCGCAGCGGTCGGGCAGATTATCCTTCGGGTCAACCCTGACGCAGGATTTATTCCATACGGGGGAACTTTGGCGGTACTTATAGCTCAGGTGGGTCTCCGGGAGCGGCCTGAGGGCACCGGCGGCCCCCTCGGCCGGGGCGTACTTGAGCACATGGCTATTGGCCATGTCCTTTATCAGCGAATCGGGGTACCAGGCCCCGCTGATGACGCCGTCTCTATGCTGGCGGAACCACTCAATGAGTTTGTCGGCAGAGCTGCGGTCAAGGCCATCAGCCAGGGAAAGCCTTTTTGCTTCCAGCCTCTTTATCGCCATAAAGGCCAGCCAGGCATGGGTAAACTTCTTCATCGGCATTGCCTCCTTTGCTGCTTATCCTTCGGGACAGCGACATAATTATACCCCTCATAAAGAATTTGTCAATAACGGAAAATGGGGAAACCGATTCACGTAGCAGAAGACTAGCTCGCTGCTTCTACCAGCTTCTTAATAGATGCAATAATCTCGGCGGTGGGGGTGGCGGGGCCGAAGATGGCCCTGATGCCGGCCTCTCCGAGGGCAGCAACATCCTCCTCGGGGATAATGCCGCCGGCGACAACGATGACATTCCCCATCCCCTTCTTTTTAAGCCCTGCCATGACCTCGGGGAAAAGCTCCATATGGGCCCCGGAGAGGCAGCTTAGCCCGATAACGTCAACATCCTCCTGGAGAGCCGAGGCAACAATCATCTCCGGCGTCTGGCGTATGCCGGTGTAGATGACCTCCATGCCGGCATCGCGCAGGGCACGCGCCACCACCTTGGCGCCGCGGTCGTGGCCATCAAGCCCCGGCTTGGCTATCAGCACCCGAAATTTTCTACGGCTCACCGGCAACTCCTTCTAGCCTGGACACTGAACCAGCTCAATAAGCACCCCGCCCGCCGCCCTGGGGTGGAGGAAGCCGACCCTACCCTCCAGCCCCTCCCGCCCCACCTTGTCAATCAGCTCAAAGCCCCTGGCCGCCATGGCCTCAAGCTCCCTGTCAATATCATCAACCTCAAAGCAGATATGATGAATGCCCTGGCCACGGCTGGCCAGGAATTTGGCCACGGGGCTGTCCGGCCCTATCGGCTGGAGAAGCTCAATTTCGGCCTCCCCACCCACCTTGAAAACAGCCACCCTCACCCCCTGGCCGGGGATACCCTCAATGGAAGCAGGCTTCACCCCCAACAGGCGCTCGTAGAGGGAGACGCCCTCCTCCAGGTTATTGACAGCAATAGCCACATGGTGCAGCCTTTTTATCATCATTTTCTCCCTAAGACCGGCTAAAAGATGAGGAACTCCCGCTGTACGCCGAAGACACGGCGCAGACTGTCGCAGATTTCACCGATGGTGGCGTAGGCCTCAACACAGCGGATAACGGCGGGCATGGTATTCTCACCGCTACGGGCGACCCTTTCCAGGTTCTCCAGGGCCGCGGCGACGGCGCCCGCGTCCCGCTCCCGCTTTACCCTCCGGAGCCTGGCCACCTGCTTTTTCGCCTCCTCGGGATTAATACGAACCAGCTCCTTTATCTTCGGATAGGGAGAGGCAAACCTATTCACACCCACGACCACCCGCTTCGTCTCTTCTACCTCCTTCTGGTAGCGGTAGGCGCTTTCCTGTATCTCCCGCTGGGGGAAGCCCCCTTCAATCGCCGCCAGGGCCCCGCCCAGGGCATCAATCTTCTCAAGATACTGCTGCGCCGCCGCCTCTATCTCCCTCGTCAGTGTCTCCACCAGCCACGAGCCGCCGAGGGGGTCGGCAGAGTCGGCCACGCCGCTCTCGTAGGCCAGAATTTGCTGGGTACGCAGGGCTGCGGTGACGGCCTCCTCCGAGGGGGTGGCGTAGGCCTCATCATAGGAGTTGGTGTGGAGGGACTGGGTGCCGCCGAGCACCGCCGCCAGCGCCTGCACGGCCACCCTGACGATATTGTTCAAGGGCTGCTGGGCCGTGAGCGTACACCCGGCGGTCTGGGTATGGAAGCGGAGCATACCGCTCCTCGGCTCTTTCGCACCGAATCTCTCCCTCATTATCCTGGCCCAGAGCACCCGGGCCGCCCGGAACTTGGCCACCTCCTCAAGGAGGTTGTTATGGGCATCAAAGAAAAACGAAAGCCGCCCGGCGAATTCGTCAACATTAAGCCCCCGGTCTATGGCGGCCCGGACATAGGCCACGGCGTTGGCTAGGGTGAAGGCTATTTCCTGGACGGCGGTGGCGCCGGCCTCGCGCATGTGGTAGCCGCTGATGCTGATGGTGTTCCAGCGCGGCAGGTTCTTTCCGCAGTATTCAAAGATATCGGTGGTCAGCCGCAGCGAGGGGCCGGGGGGGAAGATATAGGTACCCCGGGCGATGTACTCTTTGAGGATGTCGTTCTGTACCGTACCCTCAAGCCTGGCCGGGTCTATCCCCTGCCGCCGGGCCAGAACAAGGTACATGGCCAGGAGCACCGGCGCCGTGGCATTGATGGTCATGGAGGTGCTGACCTTATCCAGCGGTATATCCTTGAAGAGAATCTCCATATCGCGGAGGGTATCAATGGGCACGCCCACCCTGCCCACCTCCCCCCGTGCCAGGGGGTGGTCGGAGTCATAGCCAAGCTGGGTGGGCAGGTCAAAGGCGATACTCAGACCCGTCTGCCCCTGCCCCAGGAGGTAGCGGTAGCGGCGGTTGGTCTCCCCGGCAGAGGCAAAACCGGAGTACTGGCGCATCGTCCAGAGGCGCCCCCGGTACATGGTGGGCTGGATGCCCCGGGCGAAGGGGTACTCCCCCGGGTAGCCCAGCGAAGCCTGCAGGTCAACCCCCTCAAGGTCCTCGTCGGTATAGAGGGGCTTAATCTCAACACCCGAGGTCAGGCGGAAGTCGCTCTGACGCTGGGGGAGGCGCTTTAGGGCTGGCTCAAAAATCCTCTGGAGCCATGCCTGCTTGCTTTTGCTGGGCACGAATCAGTCCTTCATCGCCGGCCCAGAGCCGGCACCTTTCCTTCGGCACTTCTCGCAGAGCCCAAAGATAGCCACATGCCTCAGCTCGGCGCTGAAGCCATAATCCCGAAGCAGGGCAGCGTGGAGGGGGGAGAGCGTGGCTTCGTCAACATCAATCTCAGAGCCGCAGTTCTGGCAGACCAGGTGGTGATGGTGCCCGCTCTTCTCGGCATGGTAGCGGATGCGCCCTTCGCCCAGGTCTATCTCGTAAACCAGATTGAGCCGCTTCAAAAGCTCCAGGGTGCGGTAGACCGTGGAGATATTGACATGGGGATATTTGGCCGCTACCTGCGCGTAGATTTCCTCGGCGCTGATATGGTCACATCTGGCTTCTATCGCCGCCAGAATCATCAAACGCTGCGGCGTCAGGCGGTACCTCTGCTCGCTCAGTTTACCAACCATGTCGCTTGGCTCCGGCAACTTGACCCCCTATCCCACCAACTTCCTCAGGGCCTTTTCATCGGTAACCACAATACGGCGGCGCTCCAGCCTGATGGCCTTCTTCTCCTCCATAATCCGCAGTGACCTGTTGACCACCACCCGGCTGGTGCCCACCATGGAGGCCAGGTCCTGCTGGGTGAGAAAGGGCAACATATTGGCGCCCGCGGACGTCTGCTTCAGGAGAAACTTGGCCAGGCGGCTGATAATATGGTCAAAGGAAAGTACCTCCACCAGGGATGAATCGCGCCGCACCTTGGCCGCCAGCACCCTGGCCACATTGCGGGCTACCCTGGGACACCTAGCAAAAAGGGTCTCCATATCGCTTTTGCGGATAACATAGAGACGCACTGGCGTCATGGCCAGCATATTGGCGGCGCTGCCGCCGCCATCAAAGGTGGAGACATCATTCAGGGACTCCCCGCTGGAGGCGATATTCAGTATCTGCTCCTTGCCGTTGGCCGACCTTTTGTACACCTTCACCGCGCCGGAGACAATAAAGTACATATAGTCAGAGGGCTCATCCTCCTTCAGGAAGATTTCCCCCTTTTTCACCTCTTTCTCAAAGGCGATATACTTCTTCACCTCCTCCAGCCCTTCTTTATCCAGGCCAGTAAAGTAATGAATCCGGGCCAACACCTTCGTCTCAATAGCCATAGGCCGCTTCCCCGAAAGAGAGGCCGCCCTTATCTCCAGGCAGCTTCACACATAATCTAAGTAAGTTAAGCGGTTTTGTCAAGCCAAGACCGGAAGACGATAGCCGAGGTTATCCACCCCTCTCCACCCAAAGCCTCTCCCCGTCCGTGATAAACTCAATGGTGCCGTCCCTATCGGTGCGGTAGATATGCCCCGGGCCAACCTTTTCCTCCAGGCGGGTGATGACCCCAGCATCGGGCAGCCCGAAGCTGTTACCAGCCCCGACGGAGATAACGGCCACACGGGGACTGGCCACCGCCAGAAACCCGGGGGTAGTGGAGGTATCTGAGCCGTGGTGGGCGACCTTCAGCACCGTGCTGGCCAGCCCCGCCCGCCCCCCCATAAGCCCCCACTCAGCCTCCTTCATAATGTCGGCAGCCAGGAGAAAGCTGACATCTCCCCGCCCCAGTCGCAGCACCAGGCTGTTATTATCAATATCCGAATCGGTGCCCAAAAGAGGTGTAGCCGGCGGCCAGAGCACCCGAATCAAGGCACCCTCCCCCAGGTCTATCTCCTGGCCGGCACGGGCTATGGTGCGCTTGATACCCCTCTCTTCAATGAGCCGCCGCCACTCATCATATAACGGGGAAGTGTACTCCACATCTGAGTAGAGCACCTGCCCCACCCGGTAGTCACGCAGCACCTCCACCAGCCCGCCTAGATGGTCCTGATGGGGGTGGGTCAAGACCACGAATTCAATCGTCCTGTCCCAGAAAGGCATCTGCCGGCCCAGGGCCAGCTTGAGCGCCTGGGGGCTGGGGCCACCGTCAACCAGGACCTGCTGGCTGCCCTGCTGGATGAGGATGGCATCACCCTGGCCAACATCAAGAAAGCTGACGCGCAGATTACCGTCGGGCATGGTGGCCGCCGTATAAGACAAAAGCACCGCCCCTACCACCAGCGGCACCATCACCCACTTCCAGTATCGGGCAAGATTAAGGGGAGTGCTCATACCCTTCAAACGAACGACAGCCCCGGACAAACGCCCCAGCCACCTCTCCCGGTAGCGATAGAGCCAGAGGGCCGCCGCCAGGGCTGGATAGTACCCGAGGATGAAAGCCGGACTCACCGAGCCGGCCACCGAGGCAAGAGAAGGCGCCGCCAGGCCGCTCGTTACCAGCATCAGGTACGAAATGAAGAGCCAGGCCAGCCAGCCCACGGCCTGGGCTAAAGGCAGGGCCACCAGCCCCAATACGGCGGCCAGCGCCCCGATGACAATAATGCCCGCCACCGCCGGCAGGGCCAGCAGGGTAGCCAGCGGGGCCACCAGGGAGATAATACCGAAGTGATAGGCCACCACCGGCCAGACCGCGATAATCGCCCCCAGGGTGGTGCTCAGGCCGTCCACGACGGTATTGGCCGCGGCGGCCACCCCACCCTCGCCCAGCCCCGCCGCCACTGCCCGCCGGCCCAGGCCCTGGAAAATGGGCGCGATAAAGACCAGCCCCGCCATAGACAGAAAGCTCAGCTGGAAAGCGGCATCGCCCAGGATATAGGGGCTGAGGCCTACCATGACCGCCGCGGCGAAGGGCAGCGCTACAATAGCATTACGCTGCCTCCCGAAAAGCTCGGCCACCAGGAACAGGCTGGCCATGATGGCCCCCCGCACCACCGGCGCCTGCACCCCCGTAATCAGGGTATAGAACCAGATAACGCCCAGCGCCAGCCAGACGTAGAGGTAATGCCTCCGCCCGAAGAGCCAGATGCCGATGCCGAGCAGCACGCCCGCCATGATGCTGAGGTTAAGACCGGATATGGCCAGGAGGTGCGTGGTGCCGCTGCGGGCGAAGGCATCATTCAATGATTGGGGAATACTACCCCGCATACCCAGCACCATGCCCCGGGCCAGCGAAGCCTGTGGCTCCGGCAGCACCCGGCCCAGGCTCTCGGCCAGGTGTGCCCTTAGCGAGTATATCCCGGCCAGCAGAGCGGAGCCCTGCCCCGTCTCCAGTCGCTCTATTTTGGGATAGAACATGGTGGTATAGATGCCCCGGTAAGACAGATAGCCCCGGTAATCAAAGTCATCAAGCTGGGGCGGCGTCTCCAGTTCCCCGCTCACCAGGAGCATATCCCCGTAGGCGTAGGCCGGATACCTGGGGACAAATAAAAGGGCCGTCCCCCCGACACCCCGCCACCCACCGCCCAGATTGATTTCGGTGACCGCCAGCTCCAGCCGAGTGCTTTTATCCCTGATATCGGGGTCTCCGGCCACCATACCTTTAACCTGGAAAACGCCGCGGTCGTTGTAGAAGCGCAGCGTGCCTTCATCAATCTCATGCAGCCTCGGATAGGAGTATATTGCCGCCCCCAGGAAGGCAAAGAGCACCAGGCTGGCCATGATAAGGGGCCGGCGGTGCCGACGGGTAAAAAAGAGCAGGAACAGCGGGAGGAACCCGGCTAAGCTGAGGAGCCAGGGCAACTTAAGGCTTGACCCTAGATAGATACCGGCCACCCAGGCGCAGCTCAGAGATATAAGCAACACAGGCTCTCACCCCGAATATCAATTGCCTACGGTAATGAGGTCCTTAATCTTCTCATAGACGGCCCCACCCATGCCCTCCACCTTGAGCAGCTCGCTGGTACTACGGAAGGGGCCGTGCTGCCGCCGGTAGTCAACAATCGCCTGCGCCCTGGCCTCGCCGATGCCGGGCAAGGCCTCCAGCAGCCAGGCCTCCGCCCGGTTGATGTCTATTTTCTGCGGCTCTTCCCCTTCGGCTACGCCCGGGACATGGAGCTCAAGACGGCCCGCGTCAGCCTTATCGGTAAAGCCCCCCGCCGCCCGGATGATTTCCGCCACGCTATCCCCCTCCCCCATCGGGTAAATTCCGGGGTTACTGACCTGGCCACCAATGTAAACCTCGCCCTGCCACGCCTCCCCCTGGGGCAGGGAAATCTCCACCGCCTGGCCCGGGCGGTACCTTGACCAGGCGACGCCGCCGGCGGCCATAATGACGACCAGAAGGATGATAATTACCCAGATAAATCTACGCACCGTCACCGACCCTAATGCCGGGGCGAAAAGCCCCTTTTGCCATCTGGCTAATCAGGAATGACAATATACTAAACAAAGGGTTTAAGTCAAATCGCGGGAATAAGTGGAGATAATATTGGGGAAGTCCGAAGGGGCGTTAGCCCCTTCAAAAAATACCACCCCCTTCCCTTGCTAAGGGAAGGGGGCAGGGGGATAGGTTACAAAATATCATCGGGCTGAGATTAGAAATGAGGCGTTAAAAGTAAATAAGGAAGATACTATTTTTTCTGGGCCTTTTTGGGAACACCCATTAGGGCGTCCTGCAAAGCCTCCCTTAATTCGGGGGTGGTCACGGCGATGACCTGGTCGCCGCCCCGCAGGACGGTACTGCCCGTAGGCACGTGGGCATCACCTTTAAGGGGGATGACCAGCACCAGCTTGCTCTCTGCGGGCAGGGCAAGCTCCTTCACAGCCTTGCCCACCGTGCTTGATTCGGGGGCAATCCTGACATCCACAATCACCAGCTTCTTCTCCTCAATGGTCAACAGGCGCGTCAGCGGGTGGGTCGGCACCTCCCGTTCAATGACCTCAAGGATGATGTTGGTGGTGCTGACGGTAACATCTATGCCCAGCCTCTTAAAGAGGACCTCGTTCTGCGGGTTCCTGATGCGGGCTATGGTGCGGGGCACATGGTACTTATGGTTGGCTACCTGGCAGGCGACAAGGTTATCAGCATCATCACCGGTCACCGCCACCAGCATGTCCGCCCGGCTCGCCCCCACCTCACCGAGGGTCGCCGCCTCGCAGCCATCGCCGCGGTAGCAGACGCTGCCCATCTCCTCCGTTATCGCGGCGCAGATGCGGGCGTCCTTCTCCAGGAGCAGCACCTCATGCCCCTCATTCAGCAGCCCCTTGAGCAGGTAATAGCCCACACGGCCGCCGCCAACAACGATGATATACATATCTAGCCTTCTATCTTCTCCTTAAGCAACCGGGCAAACACCTTGGTCGGGCTTATCGTTTCCAGCCCCAGTTGGCCGTACATCTCCTCACGCAGGGGGTCATAGATGCGGCACATGGCCCGGGGCACATTGAAGATATGCTTGGCAATCTGGCAGGCCATGACATTGCGGTTATCCCCCTGGGTCACGGCCACGAAGACATCCGCATCCTCAATGCCCGCCTTCCGCAGCGATTCCTGATCAATGCCATTTCCGAAGATAGCGGTACCGCCAAATGTAGACGGCAGGCGGCGGAAGCTATAGGTATCATTATCCAGCACCGTTACTTTGTGCCCCTCAGCATCCAGCATGGCCGCCAGTTGGGCACCGACCCGACCGCACCCCATAATAATCACTTTCATAGCATAACTCCCCGGCTGGCCCAACCTTACTGCTGGTAGAGTATCACCGCACAGGGGGCATTTTTCAAAACATAGGGCACCACACTCCCCAGACTGAACTGCCCGAAGCGCCTCTTGTACTTGACGCCCATCAGGATAAGGTCAACGCCCCTTTCCACAGCTTCATCCACAATAGCCGGGCCGACCTCACGGGCCTGGATGACATCGGTCTCAGTCTCATAGCCCTCTTCCTCGGCTATCTTCTCAACATGGTCAAGGATATCCTCAGCCCTTTGGATTTCGGGGCCAATTTCGGCGTCCAGCGGCAGGGCACGCTTGACAGCCACCACGCTGACCGCCCATATCTTGCCCTTGTCCTTCTTGGCCAGCTGGCAGGCCAGCTTCATGGCTTCGCTATCCGCCTCGGAGCCGACCACCGGCACCAGAACCTTCTTAAACTCCATAGCCTTCTGCACCAAACTATCAGACAGTGGATATTATAATGCTATTGTCAAAAATCTACAATGGCTTGCGCGGGCCAGGACTAGTGACGCGGCGCCGGTAGAGGTAGTAGACGAGCAGACCGATGGCCAGCCAGGCAAAACCAACGATGCGCCCGATAGCGTGAGTGTACACCACGATGAACCAGGTGACACCCGTGGCCAGCACCCCGAGAACGGCGGTGACCGGGATTTCCCTGCCCCGTATGCGGATGTTCAGCGGTATCTTGAAGGGGCGGGGTAAATTTGGCTCCTTGATGCGCAGGGCAATGATAGAGGCATGGGCGGCGGTATAGGCCAGCACCGCGCCGAAGGCGTACAGGTCGGCCAGGAGGATAATGTGACCGGTGGCGACCAGCATACCGGCGATAACCGAGAAGATAATAATCGCATTAACCGGCACCCGCGCCCTAGAGCTGATATGACTGACCGCAGCGGGCAACTGATGACGCTGCCCCATGAAATAGGCCAGCCGCGATGCCCCCAGCATTCCAGCATTGGTGGCAATAACCAGAATCGTCACCGCCAGAATGGCCACCCAGAAACTCAGCACAGGCCGTATGAAGACGGGCATGGCGCTGGCGATACCCATGATGGGGTCCTGCAGAAACCTCTGTGTCAGGTCGGTTACCCATTGCCCGTCGGGGGTCTGGTGGACCGGGAAGGCACTTAGGGCGGTCATCGAGAGAAGAGAGTAAAGAGCGATAACCGTAACGAACACAAGTAACACCGCCCGGGGGATGCTCTTCTCAGGGTGGCGTGCCTCGCTGCCCAGATTAGATACTGTCTCAATGCCGGTGAAGGCTATCATGGATATGGAGATGCCAAAGAGAAGCTGATTCATTGTTGGGGCGACACCCCAGTGGACGTTGCGGATAAGTTGCGGAAGGTTAATGATCAACAATACACCCAGCACGGCAATGGATACCTGGGTAAGCACATCAACAATGACAAGAATTATATTCAGGCGCGAGGAAGCCTGAACGCCCCGGATGTTTACTAAGGCGAGTAACGCTACGATAGCGACCCCACCCAGGCTATTGGCCGGCCATTCCTTAAGAGCCGGGATAAAATAACCCAGATAGTTGGCCGCCGTGAAGGCGGAAATGGACATGGTGACGATATAGTCCAGCATCAGCACCCAGCCGGCGATGAAGCTCACCCAGGGGTTAAAAGCCCGGAAGGCGAAGGCCCCGGAACCGCCAGCCTCCGGTAGCATGGTAGCCCCTTCGGCATAGGTCAGGGCCGTGAACAGGAAAAAAACACCGGAAATCATCAATACCGCCGGGGTCAGGCCCAGGGCGGACATAGCCACCACCCCCAGGCCGTAATAGATAGAAGAGCCCACATTACCATAGGCAGCACTGAACAGACCACCTATTCCCAATACCCGCTTCAAATGGAAGCGTTTGATGCGGCGGGGGCGGAAGACCCTATCGCCAGGCTTGGGCTGCCAGTTAACGGACATACTTTTTAATTGTCAGGGCTAGATGACACCGAAATTATTCCACGCACTGATTTAATCATTTTACGGGCTTGACTACCGGCTGTCAAATACAGAGGCTTCCCAGCCATCTACTTGACAATTGGCAATATAGCTACTATAATATGGTCAATTGACACTGTAGCAGGGCTATAATAATGGCTATAATAATAAAGACGAGGGTCTTTGAACTTGCCAATGGCAAATACCAAAACGTAGCCGATTTAGCCAAGGCTATGGAGCTATCGGTAAGCCAGCTTTACCGCGTGCGTGAAGGCAAACGCAGCATCAACCAGAAATTTATTATCGGCGCCAAAAAGGCCTTCCCCGGATATCGGCTGGACGAGCTTTTCTACTTCCATCAAGACTAATCACCCAAAAATATCATGCCGACTGCCCCTATACATAGAAAACCGGCGCCTAAATCTCAGTCTCGCCCGCCTCTATCTTGCGCAGCTCATCCAGGCTTTCCAGGTAGTCTATGTACAGCCGGCCATTGAGATGGTCTACCTCGTGCTCCAGCGCCTGGGACAGGAGCCCTTCCCCTTTAATCCGAACCTCCCGGCCGGCGAGGTCAAGTCCCTTGGCCGTCACCGACTCGGCGCGCTTCACCTCAGCCACATAGCCGGGGATACTGAGGCAGCCCTCACTCACCAACCGCTCACCCTTGCGGCGCACTATCTCCGGGTTGATTAGAATAATATCTTCCTCATCGGGCAGGCCGATGACCACCACGCGCAGGGAAACGCCCACCTGCGGCGCCGCCAGCCCCACCCGCCCCGGCTCGGCATGCAGCGTCTGGCGCATATCCGCTACCAGCTTCTTAATAGAAGGCCCAACAGCCCCGACCCTCTTTGCCTTTTGCCTCAGCACCGGGTCGGGTAATATCCGTATCGGCAGGACGGCCATGACATCTCCAAATATTGCAAAACATAATCCTCTAATTAAAGTTTACTTAAAGCAGGCTCACCGGGTCAATATCCACCGTCCAGCCCTGGGGGAAGGGGATGGCCGCCAGAAATGTTGACAGCTCCGGGCCACGCAGCACGAGCTGCCAGCGAAAGCGGCCCCGCCGCCGGTGAATATAGGCTGGGGCCGGGCCGATGACACTGACGCCACTAATGCCCCGGGATTCCATCTCCTGATGAAGCAACTTCCTCATCCTTTCCGCCTCACACCGGCACAGGGCGTCGTTGGTATGGACATAGACCAGCCGCGCCAGGTGAGTGAAGGGGGGGTTATTTAGCTGGCGGCGGTAGGCCATCTCCTTCTCGTAGAAAGCCAGGTAGTCGTGGCTGGCCGCCGCCCGCACGGCATAGTGCCCCGGAGAAAATGTCTGGATGACGACCCGCCCCCCGCCCCGGCCCCGCCCGGCCCGCCCCGCCACCTGGCTGAGGAGCTGGAAGGTCCTCTCGCCGGCGCGGAAATCAGGCAGGTTCAGGCTGGTATCGGCGCTGATAACCCCGACCAGGGTCACCGAGGGTATATCCAGCCCCTTGGCCACCATCTGGGTGCCGATGAGGATCTCGGCCTCGCCGCCGCGGAATTTTTGTAAAATCTCCTCATGAGATGTCTTGCCAGAGGTTACATCGCTATCCCAGCGCAGGTGAGTGGCGCGGGGGAAGGTGTAGCCCACCTCCCGCTCTAATTTCTGTGTGCCCGTGCCCAGGAACTTGAGCTGGCGGCTCCGACAAGCAGGACAGGCGGGGGGCACCGGTATTCTGTAATTGCACTGGTGGCAGACGAGGGTATCCCCGGCCATATGGTAGGTGAGCGCCACCTCGCAGCGCCGGCAGCGCAGCACCAGACCACAGCGACGGCACTGGATAAAGGTGGCCCCGCCCCGCCGGTTGAGGAAGAGTATCACCTGCTCCCGGCGGGCGACCGCCTCATTCACCGCCTGCACCAGGCTGCGGCTGAAGAGGCCCCGATTGCCTGCCTTGAGCTCCTCCCTCATATCCACCACCTCCACCGGCGGCAGGGGCGTCCCCTCGCTGGGAGTAACCCGCCCCGGAAGCGACAGCAGCCTGTAATCCCCCTTTTGCGCCTGATAAAAGGTCGCCACGTCCGGGGTGGCGCTGCCCAGGACAACCACCGCCCCGGCTAGCTCCGCCAGCCTGATGGCCACCTCGCGGGCGTGGTAATGGGGCGGGTTATCCTGCTTGTAGGTCCACTCGTGCTCCTCGTCAATGATAATGATGCCCAACTCCGGCTGGGGGGCAAAGAGGGCACTCCTGGGGCCGATGACGACATCAAATTCGCCGCCCTTGATGCGGCGCCACTCGTCGTACTGCTCCCCAAGAGAAAGCTGGCTATGGAGCACTGCCACCCGGTGGGGGAAGCGCGCCGCGAAGCGCTCAATGGTCTGCGGGGTGAGGGCAATCTCCGGCACGAGCACAATGCCCCTTTTGCCCAGCCGCACCGCCTCGGCCAGCGCCTGGAGGTAGACCTCGGTCTTGCCACTGCCGGTCACCCCGTGCAGCAAAAAAACGGGTGGCGAAGCACCCGGCTTCGCCGTACCGAGGCCCGACCTGATGGCGCTAAAGGCCGCTTGCTGGGCGGCGGTGAGGGACAATGGTGACGATGGCG
>Ga0315280_10001835_pt1 | contig 35523 bp, 39 predicted proteins | sample YL17G06_40_MG_FD_203697 | JGI IMG/M metagenome (GOLD analysis project Ga0315280, IMG submission 203697) | Sediment microbial communities from Yellowstone Lake, YNP, Wyoming, USA - YL17G06_40 | ecosystem: Environmental > Aquatic > Freshwater > Lake > Sediment | place: USA: Wyoming | collected...
GCTGCGGCATTAGAGAATTACATGTAACCTCAACAACACTTTTACCCCTTTTATTGCTAAGTTGACCTTAGATGCCATGCCAAATAAGGAAAATTAAAGGCACACACTTAACGTACCCAGCCGAAAAGTTGCAAAAAACATAAAAAGAGTTTAAACCAAATCCCCTCAAAGGGAGATGGCGAACGACAGCTTTTAAGGAGAGAAAGGATAAAAAACTGTCTGCCGTCCACCATCTCTCTCGCGGGTTCTCACATACATAAAAGATTTAAAATTTAAACTTTTCTAATTAAATTTTGACGTAAAACAGTTAAATTACAATGAATGATTAATTGATTAACCATTAAAAATACATGAAAAATGAAGAAAGTTGCATAGAAAAAACAGTGCGCACTTAAACCATTAACAAATCCGATACGTATTTGTTTAAAATAACACCAATCACCCTTTATTCAAGACCCTTCTTCCACAGCAAATAAACCTCTAAAACCAGCTATCACACATTAAATAGCAGTTCATTTTTTATTTTGGAATACAAAATAAGAACATGGTCTTTTGCTGCAAAACATCAATTCAACTCAAATACACAAAGACTTCAGACAACTCTCTACCCGTCTCAACTTCTCTCAACTTCTAATTGGCTAAAAAACCAAGATTCATATTTGGAGCCTATTTGGATCCTAATAGAGGGGCTAGGTCTAGCGTGCGCACACACAAACAAAATTTGTTTTCACAAACAAAAATAGATTACTAGTCATGTAATGTTAAAAAATCAACAAACCATCTATAATAGACTTATCAACCGATTTTTACAACCTCATCCATCAACCTTAAACCTTACAGAACCCCAACCAGATACATATTTAAGACCGTGACCAGTTAGGGTTGAAAGATAAAACATGGCTCTAGAACACTTCGGCTCCTCCATATACGACGCTCTACGCAAGATTGTCAGAGCCCCAGTTGTGGACGAAGCAACAGTCAAAGAATTGGTTCGTGACCTTCAACGCGCCCTTTTACAAGCAGACATCAACGTTCAACTAGTCCTAGAAATCTCAAAGAACATAGAAGACAAGGCGCTGAAAGAAAAGGTTCCACCAGGTGTATCAAGACGCGAACACGTTGTCAAAGTCGTCTACGACGAGTTAACCCGCTTCTTAGGCGAAAAACCTGTCCCATTAAAAACTGAACCTGGAAAAAGAACCGTGCTCATGCTGGTGGGCATTCAAGGCTCAGGTAAGACCACAAACGCTGCCAAACTTGCACGTTACTTTCAAAAACGCGGATTAAAAACCGCCTTAATCTGCGCCGACACTTACCGACCTGGAGCCTACGCTCAACTGCAACAGTTAGCCAATCGTGTAAACATTCCTTTGTATGGCGAACCTCCAAACAAGAATCCTATAGACATTGCCCGAAAAGGGTTGAAGCAATTCAACGAGAAAGACATTGTCATCATTGACACGGCTGGACGCCACAAGGAGGAGAAGAGCCTAATCGAAGAGATGAAGACACTGGAAAAAGCCATCAAACCAGACGAAGTCATCCTCGTAATAGACGGAACAATAGGTCAACAAGCAGCTATACAAGCTAAAGCATTTCACGAAGCCACACCAATAGGCTCAATTTATGTAACTAAACTCGACGGTTCAGCCCGAGGCGGCGGCGCCCTCTCAGCCGTAGCAGCCACAGGCGCCCCAATCAAATTCATCAGTTCAGGCGAAAAAATCGAAGACATTGAACCCTTTGTGCCCTCTCGTTTTGTTGGGCGTCTCCTCGGCATGGGCGATTTGCAAAGCCTAATCGAGAAAGTACGCGAAGCCGAGGTTCAAGTGCCAGAGAAAAAAATGAAAGCCTTCTTGTCAGGCAAGTTTACATTAACCGACATGTACGAACAGTTTGAAGCCATGAAGGGCATGGGTCCGTTTAAGCGCCTTTTGAAGATGATTCCCGGCCTCTCCTATAACATACCAGACGACATGATGGAGATGGCTGAAGACCGCCTCCAAAAATGGCGCGTCATAATCCAATCTATGACGCCAAATGAACGCGACGACCCAAAAACCTTCAATTCTTCTCGAATTAAACGAGTTGCACGAGGTTCGGGCACAAGTGAAAAAGAAGTGAAGGAACTGCTGAATCAATATGGCATGATGAAAAAAATGATGAAAACCATGCGAAGAAAACGAGCGCTACCCTTCCTCGGCGGAAAGAAAATCTCAATGGACCAGCTTGGAAAACTCGAAGAATAGCCACGTTCAAAGAGGATAATTTTGGTGACAGGCATGCTGGAAAAGGCACAAAGAATGCTGGAGAAGTATCCTCTTTGCAGCCATTGCCTCGGCAGACAATTCGCGTTATTAGGATATGGAATGGATAATGTAAGCCGAGGTGAGGCGCTTAAACTCTTACTCACAATGAAGGCGCATCAACAAGCCATAGACAAGAACAAAACAGGGTTCACGTTGCTCAAGACTCTGGCGTCAAATGGCAGTTTTGACATGGCTGCCGAAATCCTCAAACGAATAAAAAAGAAAGTGGATGAAAAGAAACATTGCTATCTCTGCAATGGACGCTTCGACTCTATGCAAGACTTAGTGAACCGTTCTATTAGTCAATTGCAACCCTACGAGTACGCCACTTTTCTCGTAGGTGTCGAACTCCCAACTCAGGTTGAGGAGCGCGAGGACGAGTTTAAAGCAGAGTTCGAAGTCAAACACGGCGAGAGCGTGCGCAACGCTTTCAGTAGAGAAATCGGCAAAAAAATCGTTGAAGCCACTGGAAAGACGACAGACTACAAGAAACCAGATGTGGTCATATTGCTTAATCCATTTGAAGAGCAGGTTAAGATTCAGGTTAATCCAATTTACATTGCTGGAAGATATCGTAAGCTGGTGCGCGGAATTCCCCAGTCCAGATGGTTGTGCTTTAAATGCCGTGGAAGAGGCTGCGAACGTTGCAATTGGACAGGCAAAATGTATCCAGAATCGGTTGAGGAAATAATAGGCGAACCCGTACGACAACAAACCAAGGGAGAGGACATCGCCCTCCATGGGGCTGGACGCGAAGACATAGACGCCCGCATGTTGGGACGGGGCAGACCATTCGTCATCGAAGTGAAAAAGCCCAAGAAACGGTTTCTCAACCTGCGCAAACTCGCCAAAATAATCAATGAGGGAGCGCAAGGAAAGGTGAAGATTTCTGGCTTGCGCTTTGCCAATAAAGACTGGGTTAGGCGGTTGAAGAAGACGGAAGCAGCTGATAAAACGTATAGGGCAATAGTGGAGTTTGATAGGGCGGTTCTGGACAAGGAATTAGCGCAGATTGAGAAGAGATTAGTGAATGCAGTTGTTAGGCAACAGACTCCTCGAAGAGTTCTGCACCGAAGAGCTGATTTAGTTCGGGAAAAGCACATATATGAGGCTAAAGTAAAGAGGTTGACGCCCAACCGCATAGAACTGAGGCTAAAGTGCCAAGGAGGACTCTACATCAAAGAACTCATAACTGGAGACGAGGGTCGAACCACCCCCAACATAGCAGAGATAGTTGGCGCTCAAGCCACACCGCTTGAACTCGACGTCTTAAACGTTTTAATGAAGGAGGAAGACTAAAAAATGGGGAGAAGAGCCAAAGGTTTCTGCCATAAGACGCGGTCTCTTTTGAGCAGAAAGCCTCGAGAAAGTGGGAAGATTGGCTTAAGCAAGATTCTGCACGGTTACGTGGCAGGCGAAAAAGTGGTTGTCAAAATTAATCCCAGTGTTCACAAGGGCATGCCTCATCGACGCTATCATGGTAAAGTTGGCGTAATTGTTCAAAAGAAGGGCAGGTCTTACGTTGTGAACGTGACCCAAGGAGACGCTGTGAAAGAGATTATTGTTCGTCCAGAGCATCTTGACCCTTACACTGCGGTTGGCGAGGTGACTAAACATGTCTAAAAAAGCGTTGCGTGAACGCATGCTCACTATTCCAGAGGTGAAAAAGTTACTTGAGTCTCTCGGCGAAGACAAACTGGACCAGTTTCAACGCAGGTCACTGGACTACGCTTCCAAGTTTTCACGGATTGAACCCGAAAAGGCAGAAACTTTAGTGAAAGTTCTTATAGAAAAGTTTGGATTAGAAGGAGAGGAAGCTATTCAACTCGTCAACTCCATGCCAGAGAGCATAGAAGAGATCCGTGTGTTTTTAGCGGGCGGACGCAAAATTGTTGAGATGTCAAAACTGCAAGAGATTTTAAATCTTTTAGACGAGTATAGGAAATAGGAATAGGGCACTTTTCACAAGAAAATAATTGTTTGCTGAGGTGTGGGCGAGGGGCGAATGGAGAAAGAGAAGCGATACGAAGAATACGCCTACGTTTTAGACTACCTTCCTCACGGTAGACCAGGCACCAGACCAAGTTATAGAGCAGGCGCTTTGGTGCAAGTTGTCGGAGAGGGGTTCTTCACGCTTCTTGAGGCTACGGTTAGAGAAGGCTTAGTCTTGAAGCCTTACGACCGCGTTTATGTTGGTAAAGACTCTCGTGAACAGATTACTTACATTATGGGCAGAATAAGCTATGATGAATTGACATCTTCTGCAAAATTGGAACTGCCAACAGCTATAGAGAAAATCGTTTTGAATCGGGAACAATGGTTCATTACCTTTTTCAATACAGCGCAGGCTATAACTCCAAGAATGCACGCGCTAGAACTCATCCCGGGCATTGGAAAGAAGTACATGTGGCAAATCATAAATGAAAGGGAAAAAAATCCTTTCAAAAACTTCGACGACCTGCAACAACGCGCCAACATACCCAGCCCAGCAAAACTAGTGACCAAACGAATACTTGAGGAAATGTCGGGCGATAGCAAGTATAGACTTTTCACGCGGGCGCCCTAGTGATTTCAGAGATGAGTCTTCTTCAACAAACGAAACGTCTCCTATATGCCCATAGAGTTTTTCCCAAGAAGCGTTTGGGACAACACTTTATGACAGACAGCGCCTTATTGCAGAGAATGATTTCTTACGCTGCGTTAAACAATGAAGATGCGGTCTTAGAAGTGGGCGCTGGCTTCGGCTCTCTCACACGGCTTCTGTCTCAGAGATGCAAAAAGGTCGTTGCTGTAGAAGTTGACCCCAAACTGATTCAAGCGATGCGTGAACAACTCCAAGGTGTAAGAAATATTGAGTTGATTGAGGGCGACGTTCTTAAGGCTTCTATTCCGCCTTTTAACAAAGTAGTCTCGACGCCACCTTACTCTATCTCATCTCATCTACTCTTTTGGCTTCTAGGAAGACCATTCGATATAGCTGTCTTAACTTTTCAAAAGGAATTCGCAGAGAGGTTGGCAGCACCCGTGGGCAGCAAAGACTACAGTAGACTCACGGTTAACACTTATTATCGGGCTGATGTTGAGCTACTTGATTATGTGCCGAGAAAAGCGTTTTATCCGCCGCCAGACGTTGACTCTCTAGTTGTACGATTGAAGCCTAAACCCAAACCGCCCTTCAAAGTGAGAAATGAACAAGTGTTTTTCGAACTTGTTCAGACAGTTTTCACCCAGCGAAACAAGAAACTACGCAACGCGATTTTACCATTTTTTAAGAAACGCGGAATTATGAAAGAAAAAGTCCAAGAACTGGCTGATTCATTAACCTTCCACGACAAACGCGTGCGCGAACTAGCGCCGGAAGACTTCGGAGCCTTAACCAATGAAATCATCGAAAAACAAATATTCTACGATGACCTCGCCTTCCAAGTTTACAAAGACGTTTACGAACCAGCCGAAGACACCTTCCTAATAGCCGATAGCCTAGTTCAAATTGTTAAAGAAGACGACACGTTGCTGGACATTGGAACAGGATGCGGAATACTAGCCATAATCGCCGCGAAAAAAGCCAAAAAAGTGATTGCCACCGACGCGAATCCCCACGCAGTCAAGTGTGCCAGACTGAATGCAAAAATCAACGGAGTCGCCCTTAAGATAGATGTACGCTTAGGCGACTTGTTTCAACCAATACAAAAAACTGAAAGGTTTGACGTAATCGTCTTTAACGCTCCATATTTACCTTCTTCTCAACGTGAACAGAGAACATGGATTGGACGAGCTTGGGCAGGTGGACCAAACGGAAGACAACTCATCGATTGCTTTATCATAGAGGCGCCACACTATCTGAAAAGAAATGGCAAAATCTTCTTAGTGCAGTCCAGTCTAGCCAACATTGATGAGACCTTGGAGAAATTTCATGAAGCAAGTTTGAAGGCGCAAGTTATTGCTGAGAAGAAGGTTGCCTTCGAAACAATAGTAGTGATTCAAGCAAGCCATTTATCTAAATAACACATAAAATAATTGCTTGGGTGAATAAGTTTGAAGTTTCTTGTGTTGCAGTGGATTAAGCCTCAAGCGCCCATCGAACGATTAGCCAGTTTAACTCCAGCTCAATTCAAATACTTGAGCAAGTTGGAGTCGCAGGGAAAGGTTGAACAGTATTATCATCTGATTGGGCAGCAAGGGCACATGATAATCTGCAATGTCTCTTCAGACGAAGAATTGTCAAGAATAATAAGCGAAGACCCACTGTTCTTCGACAGCGAACGCAAAATCTATCCGTTGACAACCCTAGAGGCGCACGAAAAACGCTTGCTAGAACTGCTTAGGCGAAAGTAAACTCTATTTTTTCTTCTTTTTCTTTTCCTTCTCAAACTTTTCAGCGTGACTTTCGCAACAGAAGTAGTATTCCTTATCATCAACGACTCGTTTGTGAATGGCAAAGACGCATTTTCCAGTCTCGTCGCAAATGTTCGCCTTGCAGTAGTCGCATTTTATGAAAGTTGGCTTCACTGCTTTGCTTCCTTCTTTTTCAAATAATCCTGTATAGCAGCGTGCAAGCCGTCTGCAGCCAAGTTAGAACAATGCATCTTTATCGGCGGTAATCCACCCAAGCTGTCGGCAACATCACCACGGGTTATTTTCATGGCTTCGTCCAACGTTTTGCCCTTAGCCAACTCAGTTATCATGCTGCTCGTGGCTATGGCAGCGCCACACCCAAAAGTCTTGAACTTGACATCCTCTAGCTTGTTATCTTTAACCTTAATGTAAATAGTCATTAAGTCCCCGCATACGGGGTTCCCCACTGTTCCCACACCGTCTGCGTTTGGGATTTCGCCCATGTTGCGGGGGTTGCGGAAGTGCTCCATAACCTTGTCGGTATACATTTTATGAGAGCAACTCCTTGGGTGTTAATGGTGAGATTGAGCGCAGTCTCTTAACTATATCGGGTAAGACGTTCACAACGTAGTCTACGTCTTCTTCAGTGTTCTGTTTTCCTAATGTGAATAGAAGCGAACCGTGCGCCTCCTCGTGCTTCAAACCTATAGCTAACAAAACATGGGAAGGCTCCAAAGTTTTAGAGGTGCACGCTGAGCCAGATGAGCATGCGACGCCTAACATGTCGAGACTTAAAATGAGAGATTCCCCCTCAATGTAGCTAAATCTGACGTTGGCGTTGTTTGGCAACCGCTGAGTTGGATGCCCGTTCAAGAATGAACTTGGAATGTTTTCAAGCAAGCCCTTAATGAGTTTGTCTCGTAACTGAGAAAGCCTTTCACCCTCAGGTTTCATTTCAACCTTAGCTATTTCCGCTGCCTTGCCCATGCCCACTATGGCTGGAATGTTTTCAGTTCCCGAACGCAATCCTCTTTCTTGACCTCCCCCGTGGATTATGGGCTGAATTCTGGTTCCAGTTTTGACGTAGATGGCGCCAACTCCTCTTGGACCGTACATGTCGTTGGACGAAATTGACATCAGGTCAATGTTTTCATTTTCCACGTTAATAGGCACTTGACCTGCGGCGGCGACGGCGTCAACGTGCAAAAGTGCGCCCTTACGGTGAACTATTTCTCCTATCTCTTTTATTGGTTGTATGGTGCCGATTTCACCGTTAGCATACATCACCGAAACGAGGATGGTCTTGTCAGTGATTGCCTTTTCCAGACTTTGAACGTCTACAACCCCGTATTTGTCAACAGGCACGTAAGTGACATTGAAACCATCTTTCATGAGTGATTTACATGAGTTCATGACCGACATGTGCTCAATAGCCGTTGTAACAATGTGATTTCCCCTATCTTTGTTTCGGTAAGCCACACCTTTAATAGCCAGATTGTTGCTCTCAGTGCCGCCAGACGTGAAAAAGATTTCTTCACTTCTTTTTGCTCCGACAAAGGCAACTACTTTTGTCCGTGCATCTTCCATTGCTTTTCGAGCTTCGTTACCCCATGAATGAAGCGACGATGGGTTTCCATACTGCTGGCTGAAATAGGGCATCATGGCTTCCAGTACGCGAGGGTCAACTGGCATGCCAGCCATGTAGTCCATGTACACGCGTCTCATCATAATTTTCGCCCTAGCACCTTAGAAACACAATACGGCGTCCGCGTCTAAAGCCATATCGCTTAGGGTTGCGGCACCAACTATCTTGGCTTCTGGAATGAACTCTCCACGTGAAATGCCAAAGAGCATGCAACTCTGCTCGCAAACAACGAATTTAACGCCTGCCTTAATTGCTTGGTCCATCACTTGCCTAAGAGTTGGAAACTGACCTAATTTGATTTTCTCAGCTTCGCCTTTCTTGACAACGGTTATTCCCTTAATGACGAAGTATATTGTGGCGTCTAAACCCATAGCGGTGGCTGTCGCAGCTAAGATAAAAGGTGCATATGTGCGTTCAGGCGTATCTACACCGCTTGTTTGCACATAGAGAATCTTCTTTTTGGCGCTCATCGCCCAATTTTTCCTCCTTTTTTCACAGTTTATTTTATTTTTTTGATTAGGAATCGGAGTTTGTTGTCCTCTTTGCTGAAGTTGAGGATTTGCTGTTCTAATCGTTTGCAGAGGCTTTTGATGTCTTCTTCGGCTGCGGGGTCGTCTGCCAGGACTTCCAATACTTCGTCCACTTTCATGTTATCCAATTCCATACGCACCCTGAATACAGGTTCTGGACAGTAAAGCCCCATGCAATCCAATGTTCGGTTGGACTTAACCTGCTCAGACAGATTGCAAACACTCCTCGCCTTGAAAATTTAACATAATAATTTTCACGCTTATAAATTGTGAACGCTAGGCATACTTTTGGCATCCAAGCCTTCTAAAACCTTGGTCATAGCCAAAAGAAAAAATAAGGGTTGTTGAGTTGTACTGCTACTTCGATGCTTCCTCAAATCTTTTGTTTATTTCATTCCAGTTTACAATGTTCCAGAATGCTTCGACAAACTTGGCTCTTTCATTTTTGTAATCAATGTAGTATGCGTGTTCAAAGACATCTATAACCATCAGAATTCTAAACGCTGGATAAACGTTAGTGTTGTGCTTCTCAATCTGCATTATTATAGGCCTACGAGTTTGCCTACAAAAAGTTAGTGCTGCCCATCCAGAGCCTTCGACGCTCACAGCAGCCTGAGTGAATTCTTTTTTAAATCGTTCAAAGCTGCCAAACTCTTTGTCTATGGCGTTGCCTAAGGTTCCACTTGGCTTTCCGCCTCCGCCTTTGCTCGTCTGTGCTAAATTGTCCCAGAACATTGAGTGTAGTATATGTCCTCCAATGTTCCATGACAGTTCCTTTAATGTGGCTTTGATATCCACGTCGGTTCCTTCTTTTCGTGCCTTGTCAAGCTTTTCAAGTATGGCATTTGCGCCGTTAACGTATGCTTGATGATGCTTTTGATGATGTATCGTTAATTGTTGCTCCGACATGTGTGGCTCTAAATCCTTGTATCCGTAAGGCAATTTTGGCAAAACATAAAATCTAGTAGGCTCCATATTTATCGCTCCTTTTTTGGTTAAATTTCAAGTTAAAACTGTTTGTCTATATAAGCTTGCGTCTGTGTTAGCCACCAGTCACTAGCCTGACTGCAAAAGAAATATAGCACAAGTGCGCCTTAGTGCTGAAGGCTAAAAAGGTGACAAGCAACCGTGTGCATCTTAGGCAAAAATAAGTTGATGGAATTGATTGAAAATTTCAAGGTTATCTATCCATATGACTATCATCTTTTAGACGGCGACAGCTACGTTTTGACTGTTAAGGAAGAAACAACGTTGCAATATCTAGAGCACAGGAACATCAATTCTTACGAGATAGTTTTTACTCCACCTGAGTATGTGGCTCATCTTACAGCTAAGAGCCGTTATGGTCGTATGGGTCTCTCGTTTCTCAACGCTGCCAAGGTGCACAGCGGCTATGTTGGAAGACTAGCTCTTGAGCTGGTCAACCTGAGCAATGACCGACATCCCATCACTATCAAACGCGGTGACCCTTTCATGCACATTGAATTCATAACTAGAGAAGGTGAACCGTCACCGTACATGGGAGAGTATCAATTCCAAGATATGACTCCAGATGAAAAACGTATGTATATGCCTATTCTAAAGAAAGTGTTTCCAAACTTTGATGAGCTAGCTAAAACATGGTTCAAAGGAGAATCATACTAAGCCTATCTGTTGATAGTATGTGAAACAATTTTTGCGTGTGTGTGCGCTTTTGTGACCTAGCCCCTCTATTTGGATCCAAATATGCTCCAAATATGATTCTTGGTTTTTTAGCCAATTAGAAATTGAGAGAAGTTGAGACGGGCTTAACAAATCGATGACTGCAGGTCCGTTCAGGAACGAACCTTACTAACCATATTACAAATTCATATTTTTTATAAGTGACGGTCTTTGACAAATGCTTTAAATAGAGCCGTTTCTCCTATGCTGGAGAAGGGAAAACCCTTTGAAAGCCAAAAACTATCGAGAAGTAAAAGGTCAATCCTACACTAGAAAGGAGTATGTTCGAGGTTCTCCTCAACCAAAAATTACTAAGTTCACAATGGGCGACACAAAAAGCAAATTCAACTACCAAGCCTTGCTAATTGCTCAAGAAGAAGCACAGATTCGGCATAACGCCCTAGAAGCAGCACGTATAGCATCCAACCGAGTGCTCATGGAAAAACTGGGAAACAGTTACCTACTGCGAGTCGTGCCGTATCCTCACGCCATTTTACGTGAAAACAAAATGATTTTTGGCGCCCACGCTGACCGTCTCCAAGACGGCATGCGAAAAGCCTTCGGTAAACCCATTGGAACAGCAGCTCGTGTTAAACCTAACCAAACAATCATTGAGATTGGAGTCAACGAAAACGGAATAGACGCTGCTAAGGAGGCTCTCAAACGGGGACAGAATAAACTGCCAATTCCCTGTCGGATAGTAATAGAAAAAACTCCTGATTAAAAGTAGAGGTGAAGATTGTATGCCATCTTCTCGCAAAGAAAAACGCATACTTTGGTTTGAAGAACTCACAAAAAACGATATTCCGTTAGTGGGTGGAAAAAACGCCAACTTGGGCGAAATGACTCAAGCGAAGATTCCAGTTCCACCTGGCTTTGCCATAACAGCCCAAGCATACCAAGAATTCATCACAAAAACAGGCATCGCCCAAGAAATCTACAATATCATCAATGAAACAGTCACCGACAAAAACGATCCTAAACAGTATGAAGAAGCATCGAAGAAAATTCGAAGTTTAATCGAATCCACACCCATGCTTCCCGAAATTGAAAAATCAATTCGAGAAGCCTACAGCGAATTGAACAAACATCTTGGAATAACTGATGTTTTCGTGGCTGTTCGGTCAAGCGCCACAGCCGAAGACTTACCAGACGCCTCATTTGCTGGGCAACAGGAAACGTTTTTGAACGTTAAAGGCGCCGACGACCTAATAGACAATACTATAAAATGCTGGTCCAGCCTGTTCACGCCCCGTGCCATATACTACCGAAACCAGAAAGGCTTCAAACACGAGGATGTGCTAATCAGTGTTGGTGTTCAAAAGATGGTCAACGCTAAGGCAGCAGGCGTCATTTTCACACTTGACCCCGTGACAGGCGAGCTAGGCAAAATCGTGATCGAAGCAAACTGGGGTCTAGGCGAAGCAGTTGTGTCAGGCTCAGTGACTCCCGACCACTTCGTTGTGGACAAGCAGACATTGAACATTGTTGAAAAACAAATAGTGAAGAAAACGATTGAGTATATACGTGACCCAGAAACTGGCAACACTGTTCACGCCAATGTGTCCGCAGATAGGCAAGAGCAACCGTGCATAACTGACAAAGAGATACTCAGACTAGCTGAGCTTGCGAAGACAATTGAGCAACACTACGGAAAGGCTCAAGACATTGAATTCTCTGTAGATCGAGATTTATCTTTTCCACAAAGCGTGTTCATTGTGCAGTCGAGACCCGAAACCGTGTGGAGCGCGAAAAAAGAAGAGGGAGCAGTTGAGAAAGCTAAACCGCTTGCGCCTGCGTCATTGGAAGCAGCAAAAGTAGTGGTCAAAGGCTTAGCAGCAGGTAAAAGAGCTATTGGCACAGGAGTAGCCCAAGTAGCTTTAACTGCTGAAGATGCCGCGAAAATAATGCGTAAAGGCGACATCTTGGTTACTTCTATGACGAATCCTGACTATGTGCCCTTCATGAGAATAGCCAGCGCCATAGTCACCGATAAAGGTGGCGTCACAGCTCACGCGGCTATTGTCAGTCGAGAGTTAGGGATACCTTGTATTGTTGGAACTGAAATCGCCACTCAAGTGATGAAGACGGGACAGGAGTACACCGTGGACGCTAAAAGCGGAGTAGTTTACGAAGGCATAGTAGCAAAACCCGAAGAAGCAGCACCCACGGCAACCGCTGTCTCAGCTGGAGTTGTTGGAGTGGCACTGGAACCAGCACCTGTGACAGCTACCAAAATTTACATGAACCTAGGTGTGCCCGAGAAAATCGAGGAATACAAGAATTTACCCTTTGAAGGCATCGGCCTCATGCGTATTGAATTCATTTTAGCCAGTTACATCGGTGAGCATCCGCTCTATTTGTTGGAAACTGGTCAAGCCCAAGCGTTCGTTGACAAATTAGCTGAGGGTGTGGCAACTGTAGCTCGCGCTATTCAGCCTAAACCTGTGGTTGTGCGTTTCAGTGACTTCAAGACCAATGAGTATCGTGAACTTAAGGGCGGAGAAAAATATGAGATAGTTGAGGCTAATCCCATGTTGGGATGGCGCGGTGCCAGTCGTTACATAAGCCAATGGTATGAAAAAGCATTCAGGTTGGAGTGCAAAGCCCTCAAAAAGTGTCGAGACGAATGGAACCTCAAAAACGTGTGGGCCATGCTGCCAGTCATACGCACGGTGTGGGAAGCCAAAAAATGCTTAGAAATCATGAAGGAAGAAGGCTTAGAACGCACAAGAGACTTCAAAGTTTGGTTTATGGCTGAAACACCTGCCATCGCCATTGTGGCTGATGAATTTTCTAAACTATGCGACGGCTTCAGCATCGGCTCAAACGACATGACCCAAGGCGTACTCATGATTGACCGTGATTCAGAACGACTTGGACTAATGGGCTACTTTGATGAACGCGACCCAGCGGTTGAACGCATAATCGCGCATCTGATTAAGATGGCGCATCAGAACGGAGTCACTGTTTCCATCTGCGGCGAAGGACCCTCTAACCTACCTGACTTCGCCGAGTTTCTCGTGCGAAACGGCATCGACAGCATATCAGTCAACAACGACGTGGTTGTGCGAACTCGCCAATGGGTAGCCAGTCTTGAACAGAAGATTATCCTCGAACGTCTTGCAGAGCTGCGAGAGAAAGCCTTAGGACGAACAACCGCTCCAACTAAAAAGCCCGAGTCAGAATGGACACCCGAATGGTGACAAAACAACTAAGCCTTTGCATTCTGACAATCTAACTTTCTCTTTTGTTTGTCAAGCTAGGATAAATTGTAAATGAAGCCTTCAACCTTTGACCTCGAAGAAGAACGTCTAAAAGAGGAGATAAGGAAACGAGGCGCAAAACGGGTTCTCTTTCAGTTGCCTGAAGGCCTGAAGGCTGAGGGTCCACGTTTGGCTTCCATCGCTGAGAAAATAGGTGCAATAGCCATTGTTTCAGCCGACCCCTGTTACGGTGCGTGTGACCTATCTGTTCAGGAAGCAGAAAGCCTAGGCGCCGACTTACTAGTTCATTATGGACACAGCGAGATGATGCCCCAACAGCGAGTGCCAACAATTTACATCGAAGCAAAAACAGCCATCAGCGTCAAACCTGCAGTTAAGAAGGCGCTGCCCCTGATAAAACCTTGGAAACACATCGGTTTAATCACCACTGTTCAACATGTTGACATGCTTGGCGAAGCTCGCACAACTCTCCTAGAGGCTGGAAAAAGTGTGACTGTTGGAGACGCTGGCAAACTCAAATACGCTGGACAGGTTACGGGCTGCAACTACAGCAACGCCACAGCTATTATGAAAGATGTTGACGCCTTTCTATTTGTCGGAGGCGGCAGATTCCACGCCTTAGGAGTTGCCTTAGCCACTTCGAAGCCTACGGTTGTAGCTGACCCATACGAACGAATAGCTTACTCTATTGATGCAGAAGCGCAAAAGATAAGGAAGCAACGGTGGGCAAGCATTAATGAAGCGCAGAAAGCCCAAAGCTTCGGAGTTTTAATCGGGCTCAAAAATGGGCAAAAAAGAATAGATGAAGCCATGCAAGTTAAGGAGAAGTTGGAGAAAAAAGGAAAGAAAACCACTTTATTAAGTATTCGTGAAGTTACGCCTGAAGCGTTGACACAGTTTCCAACCATAAACACGTTTGTGAACACCGCTTGTCCACGCATAGCACTAGACGAAGCAAACAAGTTTCGCAAGCCAGTGTTAACAGTTAACGAAGCGCTTGTGATTATTGGAGAATTAACATGGGAAGAATTGCTCAAAAAAGGCTGGTTCGAAGACTAGAATTAGAAAAAGCTCTCCTACAAATTGAACCACACCCCGCGCCTAAGGCTTACCTTGAACAGTACACAATTCCCACTGACGTTGCGGCTGAGCTGCTTTTCATAGCCGCCTACGTTCACGACGACATTATTGAAAAGATTGTTGTTGACTTGGGCTGCGGCACTGGCAGACTTGCCATAGGCGCTGTGCTTTTAGGCGCTGTAGAAGCGGTTGGCGTAGACATTGACAAGGAAGTAGTGAAGCTTGCTAAGAAAAACGCTGAAAAACTTGGGGTGAAAGAAAAAACAAGTTGGATAGCGGGTGAAATTGAAGTGTTAAATGGACTTTTTCATACGGTTTTGCAGAACCCTCCTTTCGGCGTGCAGAAGAGAGGAGCTGACAGAAAATTCCTCCTCAAAGCATTGCAGTTGGCGCCTAGAATCTATTCGCTTCATAAGGGTGGAGAAAGCAACAGGGCTTTTATCAAAAAGTTTATTGAGGGGCACGGAGGAAAGGTTACGGGCATATTCCCAATGAAACTTAATATTCCCAAACTGTTTAAGTTTCACACTAAACAAAGATATGAGGTTAAAGTTGACCTATATACAATAATAAGAGCGTGAAAATGCAAAATGGCAACATCTAGTCAAACTTTCAAACATAAGAGCGGGCAATTAGTCGTGCCCGGCGACAGACTCGGCGTCATCGAAGAGTTTGAGCCTGGATCAGGAACCTATGTGGAAGAAGGCACAATTTACTCGTCGACCACTGGGCGAGCGCTCATGGACATTCTTAACAAAAAAGTCTCTGTCTATCCAGGAATCAAGGCATCAAGTGTTCCCAGAGTTGGCAGCACAGTGGTGGGTCAAGTCCAAGAGGTGCAGAGCAAACAGGCTGTTATAAGAATTTTTCAAGTTGGTGACCATGTATTAAGCGGGTTTTTCAGCGGGCTCCTCCACATTTCCGACGTGAGTCCCCGCTACGTTGAGAGCATGTACGACGTATGTAAAGCAGGTGACATCGTCCGAGCTAATGTCATAAGCGACAAGAACCGAGTTTTTCACTTGTCCACCAACGATAAAGACTTAGGCGTGGTTTACGCTTTCTGCTCTCGTTGTGGCCACGTGTTATCGTTTAGGAGGCTGCGGATGCATTGCCCAGAGTGCGACAACACTGAACGCAGAAAGTCTGCTCAAGACTATGGGACGGGTGATTTTGAATGAACGTCAAAGTCTTGGAGAAAGGACCGAACGAATTGCGCATAGAAATTGAGGGGGAAGGGCACACTTTCTGCAACGTGCTTCAGAAGTTGCTGTTGGAAGATGAAACCGTTGAAATGGCAGGCTATGACATTCATCATCCATTGGTTTCTAATCCAGTAATTTACATTCAAACTAAAGGGAAAAGGCGCCCAGAGACCGCTCTGCGTGAAGCAGCGGAGAAGATAAGAACTCGAAACAAAGAATTTCGAACAAGTTTTGAGAAAGCCTTGAAAGAATGGCAGCAAAAATGAGTCCTGTTCCAACGCTCAGAAAGTATGACAGTCTCAAGGAGCTTCTGCTGGATAAAGACTTGGCTGCGCTTGGAGACTCGTATGTTAACTTTGTTTATTCGTTAGCCATGTCGCAGAAGCTTAAGCGTCCAGTGGGCGTCAAAGTTGACAACCAAACCTTGGCGGAAGCTGTGACAAAGTCTGGACTGCGCAGGTTTTTGCCTCATAGGGTTGATAGGCACACGAGGGGAAACGCTGCTGAAGCCTTGCTTGTGTTCGCTTGGTTAGATGACTTGCTTGAATTTGACGATTGTACAAAGGTTTTGAGCAGAGAAGACAACACTGCTGAGGCGTTTGCGAATCTTCTCAGAGATGTTTTGAGAAAGCTAGGTGTGACTGATGAGCATCCATAGGACTAAGCGCAGACGCAAGAGCGAGGTTGCGAAAATTCGTGCTGTGAAGCCAGAGATTCGAGTCTTAGGCATCGACGATGGCGTGTTTACGCCGCATTCCAACGAATTGGTTGATGTGGTTGGAATTGTTTATAGGGGTGGTTACTGGCTTGACGGTTTCATGCACACGAAGGTTCGGGTTGACGGCTTAGATGCCACTGAAAAACTTGTAGAAATGATAACTCGTTCGCCTCATTATCCACAATTGCGTGTGATAATGTTGAACGGTGTCACTTTAGCTGGTTTCAATGTTGTGGATATAAAAGAGTTGAGTCATAGGGTGAAGCTGCCTGTTGTTGCTGTTACTAGGGATAAACCCAATTTTGACGACATCAAAAAGGCGTTGCAGAACTTGTCTCACAGTGAAGAGCGTTGGAGAACCATAGAGAAGGCTGGGAAAATGTTTAAGGTGTGCACGAGGAACGGTGAAGAACCTATATACGTGCATGTAGCTGGGCTTTCAGAGGAAGATGCTAAGCGTATTTTAAAGAGCACATCGACGCGGAGCAATGTTCCTGAGGCGTTGCGAGTGGCGCATATTATTGCGTCTGGGCTTTCTTAGGCAAAAGAGACAGTTAGCAGTTGTGAGATGTATTTTTACCTTACTTACCGTTAATATTGAGTGGAATGAGAAAAGGTTTAAAAGTCTCGTTATTAACGTGAAGGGAATCAGACAGTGTGAGGCTCGTGTATAATGGAATTTTGTCCAAAATGTGGAACTCGGCTAGTGCCTAAACGTTCCAAGGAAGGCAAGGGCAATGTGATGCTTGCTTGTTCCAAATGTAGTTACAAGAAAAAATTGACGGCGAAGAAGTTGGAGCCTATTCCTAAGGTTATTGAGCATAGTCCACAGGAGACGATTGCTGTTATCAGTAAGGAAGAGCAGAAACTGCGTGTTTTGCCCACTGTTCGTGTTGAATGTCCCAAGTGTGGTAATAATTTAGCCTATGTTTGGCAGGTTCAAACTCGTGGAAGCGATGAGTCTTCAACTCAGTTTTTTAGATGCACCAAATGTAACCACACATTTAGAGAATACAGTTAATATTGATGAAGTTAGTGTGTTTGTGTGTGTGCGCCTAGGGGGGAGGGGGGTCATGATGACCAACAGAAACCAGCTGATTCAAAAACAGAGCCTGAAACCCTGTTGCATTCTATCTTTTTTGAATAGTGAAGTGAAATGACAAAGGAATGAAACAAAATTTGTATATTTGTGTGCGCATTTGTGACCTAGCCCCTCTATTAGAAAGTGATACCTAGTGAGAGACAGAGACGGCTAGAGCCCTCTAATATGTGGTTACGTTTTTAATATTCATGAATTAAATGTTTGATGTTTGTCACGATTATTATGTTGAGCAAAATTAAAATTTTAATCCAACCAATTTTGATTATGTTGGAAATTGATGAGTCAACTGCTATTTTTAACATCTCTGCATTGAGATTCTATCCCCTTTTTTTATATCAATGGTGAGAGGATGAGAAGGGGCAGGACGAATTGGACGCTCTGTTTGGATAGGCTTATTAAGGTTGCCGCCTTAATGTGCGCCATACAAGAACTGAGTTTCCGTGAAAAGAAATCTGTTTTTGTTGAATCAAATAGAATAGGAGTGAAGTATCAGATGTCGTATAGAGAGTCCAGAGAAATGACAAAAGCTACCTGTGCGGATTGCGGTAAAGAATGCGAAGTTCCATTCAAGCCAGATCCGAGCAGACCAGTTTATTGTCGTGAATGCTGGGCTAAGAGACGAAATTCAGCACCAAGAAGAAGATATTAGAAAACACGTCTTAGCTAACAAGCAATAAACCATCCCCCATTTATTCAAAAGTTTTTTGTTTCATCTTTTTTCCTTAAATTAGTATAGAATTTCTATCCAACCAAACAAAACCCAAAATTAGTTTATATTCGCATTGATTCAAAAATGGTGCTGAGAGAAGAGTTAAAAAATGACTAAACAAACGAGTCAAAAGAAAGTTTTGAGTAGAAAAGGGCTAATCCTTCTTGGAATCATGGGTATCATAGGGTTAATCCTTCTTGCTTTTGGAGTATTCTCGATATTCGAGATATCTATACTTCTAGGTCTAATCTCATTGGTTCTAGGGGTCGTCATATACCTTATATTTATACTCATAGAAAGAAAGTTAAAGCTTCTCTAAAAGGTTCAGCTTTAATGACTAATCCCAAACCCAAACTTTTGCATAGAATTTCTACCCCAAACCCAAACGTCTGAAAATGGAATAGAAATTAGGTTAGAGAAGCTATTCTGGGATTCCATGTTTTTATTTCATTCCTCAAATATTTGGCAAACAGCAGAGCCTCTTCATTAATCAGTGTCTCTATTTTTTGGTTATTAGGTAGACTCCTGTGAAGATTAGGAGTCCTCCTGCGAGAATGGGCGCTGTTAGTTTTTCTCCGATTTGCGGTAAAGTTACTGCAAGTAAAACTGTGATAAATGGCTCGGCAAACAGGAATGAACTGGTTAATGCTGCTCCCACTTTTTTTATTGTAGAGAACCAGATATAGTATCCTAGTAGTGAGCAGATGGAAGATAAATAGATGACTGCCAGCCAACTGTTGAGGTTCATTGTGAATATTTGCTTAAATGAATTTTCAGCCAGAGAAAAAGGAATTAGGCTAAATCCTCCTAAAATGGTCACGTAAGCTACGACGAGAAAAGGATTGTACTTCTCAATTGTCTTTTTCCCTAGGAGACTGTACGCTGCCCAAAGAACTGGAGTGGCTAGCAAGATGAGGCTTCCCAAAAAGAATTCTCTATTATTAATTGGGAGACTTAAGGTGCCGCCTACCGTAACAATAAACGTGCCCACAGCAGCTGTTCCAATTCCAAAAATCTGTTTTTGATTTAGTTTCTCCTTGAATATTTTGATGGAGAAAACGGTGATAATAATTGGTGAAAGGAGGCAGACGAAGATGGCGGCGATGGATGGTCCTGCCATGTCAATGCCCGTGTATTGAGCGGTGAAGAAGAAAGTGACGCCTGTGAAAGCAAGAATCAGCAATGTTGGAACGTCTTTCTTTTCCACATGGAGTCTGTAGTTTCGGTTTCGTTTTTTCTCAATGAAAAGGGCAATAATGAATAGTCCGCCTGCAGTGAGAAATCGAAATGTTGCTATTGCAATTGGAGTTAAGCCTTCGTTCAGCGCTATTTTAACTACAATAAATGAGCTTCCCCAAAAAGTAATAAGGGTTAGCATTAGAAACGTGTCAAAGAGACTAATCTGTCGAGTCGCCATAGCGAATAATTTTCCAATCAAACCTATAAAGGATTACAATTGAGTGTTTAGGTTAGTTCTTGTAGAGCTTTTAGACGCTTAACTATGTTGGGATGAGTGGAAAACAACTCCATCAATCGGTCAGCACCTGTAACTCTTCTTCTTAGAACTTCCTCAACTAATCTTGAATCAGTAGCATAGCCTCTTGCCTGAGCAATAGATATCGTGTCTGTTTCTGCTCTGTCAGGGTCTGAAATGAACAAACCCTTAAACGAACTGAAGCTGCCCGCCTGTTTGTTTATGCGTTTCATTCTGCCTGTTGATTGCTGGATTTTAGCTAAAGCTTCCGAAAGCTTGCGTGGTCCTTCGTCGACTATTGTGGCGCTGTGGCGGTCAGCGAAATACTCTCGCAATCGACTCAGGTATAGCGTGAACATTGTGAGAATCCAGTAGATAGCCATGCTTACTATGCCTATGACTGCAGCGCCGCTTCCACTGTTGCGGTCACTTTTTCGTCCCCACATAGATGATAGAATCATTGAGTAGCCTATGAAGTAGAACAGCGCTGGCAAAATAGACACGAACATCATTGTTTGAACATCCTTATGCTTCAAGTGTCCTAATTCGTGTCCTAAAACGGCTTCAACCTCTTCACCTTCCAATGTACTCAACAGTTGAGAGGTAACGGCGACTCTTGAACCCGCAATTGGTGAACTGTAAGCGAAAGCGTTGGGCACTGGAATGTTAGCAATCATAACTCTTGGTTTTTTAATGCCGCTTTTCTGACTTAATCTTTCCACCATACTATGAAGTTCAGGGTGTTCAGATGGCTTAGCTTCTTTAACTCTGTACATGGCGTCTATGAGGTAAGGCGCCAACAACCATTGGGCAATATTGAACACTACAACGAATATGCCTATTACAAGTAAATCGATCTGTAACCACATGAGGATAACGGTGATGAAGAGCGTTGAGAGTCCAATGATTAGAGCTAAGGTTCCTAAAATTGAAAGTCGAAGTTGCCATATACTCATGCTGTGTCACCTTAGAAACAATGCAGACCAAACGTGACTTATATTCTTTACTTCAGTTAGCTTGTGTTTTGAATCCTTAAGTTTAATAGCGGCTCCTTTTATTCTTTCTGCCCATGAATTTAGCACCATTTGTCGCATCCTTTTGTCTCAATTCGATAGAGATTTCCCACTTCAGTAACAGTGAACTTTACGCCCAAGATTTCTTGAGCCAGCCAAATGTTAGTGTCCAAATGATCTGTTACTACCCGAGTCAGATAGAGTGATTCTCCTTGAGCCAACGCCACATACGGCACAAGCATGTCAGCGAGGTGCACATCCACAGTAGCCATAGACTCAACTTCTCTAAGGAGGTTTTCAGCCGCCTCCACCCCAACCACCTCGCTTGGTTTGCCCAACTCACCTATAGCGTCTCCGCCCAAGAGCGCTCCGCTGCTTGTTTTTGCCCACAAAACCAGTGAACTGCCCCTCTGCAGCGGATTAGACACGTCGTTAACCACTTGAATCGTAGCCTCGTAACCATGAGTTTTGAACAATTCGTTTGCTGTCTTTGCCTGACGCTCAGCTACCCTTCGGTCGGCTAAAAAGGTGCAAACAGACACGCCGCGCATTTCTGTAATTTTTCCAAATTCTTCAATGCGTATGGGATTAAGCTTCCGATTAGGCTGAACTTTCAAGGTGATTTCACCCATGCCTTTGGGATAATAACCGTATTTTTCTATAGTGAGCAATGCCTCCAACCCCATGCGGTTCAGCATGGGAAGCAACACGTGTTTCAGATAATTTATTGTAGGCGAGTTTCTGACATCTGTTCCTCCCTTAGTCACGTGGAGGCGCACTGGCGTCTCGGCGAAGGCGCACAAGGGCAAAACTGTCAATAACAGCATGGGAATGCTTCCAGCAGTGCCGATTTCAGCATGTATCTCGCCTCCCTCTATTACGCTAGGGGTGAACCAGAGCTCCCGCGAACCCAAAGTTGCTCCTCTAACCTCGGCGTTGCAGAGTTTAGCCGCCGTAAGCACAGCCTCCAAATGTTGAGGACGTAGCCCTGGTTGCGAACGTTTCTCCCGGATATTAAAAATGTGAAGTGGTTGGTTGACGATGCTGGCTAGGGCTACGGATAGGCGAAGGATTGTTCCGCTGCCGCTCTTAAGGCTGCCATCTATTTCGAGCACGCTGAAACCTCTTCAACCATTCCTTTTCAAGTATAAGCGAACTAAATTATTTTTGCGTTTTGATAACACAAGGACAAAACAAAAAAGAGAAAACTGTGCATAAATAATAGTTGTGTGGGTTCAGTTATGAGCGAAAAGAAACCATCCGTGGAAGAAGTTTTACAAAGAATTGACCAGCTTCTCGTCGTTTTGAAGGATATTGCGCAAGATTTGGCTGACATTTCAAAATCACTGAAGGCAAGCGGAGTCCCATCGCCTATCACTGCTCCGGCACCAGCACCTGCACCGACGCCTGCAGAACGAATACGATCAGTCAAAGACGTTAGGACATTGTTTCCAAAAGAATTAGAAGACATGCTCAACTTTGACGAGACAGCCCAGTACATTATTATTAAGCCTCGGCAATATTTGGGGTCTGAAAACTTCGCCAAAATCGCATCTATTGTCCGTGGTACAGGCGGCGAATACATCAGCGCTGGAAAAGAATCGCACTTTAGAGTGTCAAGAGAAATAAGGTAAACATTATTTTTTATTTAGAAACATACCGAAGCAAGTTTCTTAATGCATTCTTTTCATGTTGTAGTCTTATTTTGATAGGCGTGATGGATATGCATTCTTCTTCTTTAACCACATGCACATCTGTCTTTGAGTCTGGGTCACGGTAGTCGGCTAATCTCCACTGGGCGATTCTGTAGCCTTTCTCCTCTTTAACGTAAATGTCACCATACCCAATATACGACAGGCTCGTAGCTTTCACTTGTTTGCAGTCGGCTTTTTCAGGCACATTAACTGACAGTATGTCAACGCCTTCTGGCATGCCTTTCTCTAAAACGTATTTCACGATTTTTTGGGCGATGTTGGCGGTTAACTCCAACTCTTGCACTGTAATCTTCGCCTTGTCAACTTTCCGGTCACTTATTGTTTGTTTGCAGTAAGAAACAGCAATGGCTGGCACGCCGTGAATGGCGGCTTCCATTGCTGCGCCTAAGGTTCCAGAATTCAAAAAGTCGTCTATTCCCAAGTTTGGACCCAAATTTATTCCAGCCACGAGCAAGTCAGGTGAATGCTTGAGAATTTTGTTAACTCCTAGAAGATAGGAGTCGGCTGGAGTGCCATCTGTAGCGTAGACTTTGGAGCCATCGCTTAACTTAGTTTCTTCAATCTGCACATGCTCAGCGGAAGTTATGGCTTTTCCAATGCCGCTTACCTCTTCTCTGGGAGTAATTACAACTGCTTTTCCAAGTTTGTCTATTTTCTGTTTTAGAGCCAGCAAACCTGAAGAGTAGATTCCATCATCATTAATTAATAGAATTGTCTTCATGAGAATGCACCTGCGCCGTTTGAGTTTGACTCTAAACGTTTACTATTAAGATAACGTTTTTGTTAGCTTTCTGCGAGAATCAATATCTATAACGTATGATAACGTATGCTGAAGTTCTTGAACTCTCCAATGTAGTCGCCCCACGTGACTTCCATTTTCGCCACTTTTGCGCCTGGAGGTCCTCTTCTACAAAATTCGATAAGTGCGTCCACTTTGTCTTTTTCTCCCTCAAAAACGGCTTCAACTCTTCCGTCAGGTAGATTTCGCACCCATCCTGTGACATTCTGTCTGCGGGCTTCATCTTGAGTTTCGCTTCTGAAAAGCACGCCTTGAACTCTTCCGCTTATGAGGACATGGGCTCTAACCTTCAAAGTGCAGACTCCATCCTTTTTATGGTATTTTTTCTCCATAATTGTTTTAAACCTTTGAGGTGTATGCTATAGGCTTGGTGTTGATATAAATTGAGTAAAGTACGCACTCCAATAATTCTCGTGAATTTTAAAACATACGCTGAAGCTACGGGAAAAAATGCTTTGAACCTCGCCAAAACAGCGGATAAAATTAATCAGGAAACAGGTGTCTCTGTGGGAATAGCGCCTCAATTTGTAGACATTGCATCAATCGCCCAAAATGTTTCAATTCCAGTCTTCGCCCAACACATCGACCCAGTTACACATGGCAGCTTCACAGGTCACATTCTCCCAGAATCTGTTAAGGAAGCAGGAGCCGTTGGCACATTAATCAACCACTCTGAAAGACGACTGAAACTCGCCGACATAGACGCTGCAATCACCCGAGCCCAACAGGTTGGCTTAGTCACTGTTATCTGCTCCAACAACTCAGCTGTCAGCGCAGCCATTGCAGCCCTCAAACCCAACATGGTAGCGGTAGAGCCGCCAGAACTTATCGGCAGTGGAATCTCGGTTTCTAAAGCCAAACCAGAAGTGGTCTCTGGCACAGTTGACCTTGTGAAACGTGTCAACCCAGAAGTGGTTGTTCTTTGTGGAGCAGGCATAACCACGGGTGAAGATGTTGCAGCTGCTTTGAAATTGGGCACTGAAGGAGTTTTGGTGGCAAGCGGCATAGTGAAGGCAAAAGACCAATATAAGGCACTGTTAGATTTTGCCGAAGCCATAACCAAAGTGTGAAGCCCAACGTGAAGGGAAGCTTTCCAATTGAAGGTTGAGGTTGAGTGCGCTACATGCGTGCTCCACAGAGGCTACATGGAAATCCTTGAAGCCACAAACGACCAAGCAATTCAGTTCAGAGCCATGACTGCGCTGATGCGTCTCTTAAGCCGCGAATTCAAACCAACGGCAGTAGCAGCCAAATTGGGCACAAAAAGAGACCGCCTCGTAAAACGGGTAACTGGCAACCCAGATCCATACGAAAAAAAGAAGTGGCTAAGCAACAAACGAGCCCTAGAGATTCTGCCGCAAGCCAAGAAATTTGTTGCCAGCGGCTCATCGCCTGAAGCTAAGTTTAGAAGAGCCTGCCTATGCTCAATAGTTGGCAACATCATAGAGTTTGACATTCCCACGCACGAATTCAAATTTGAAGACATTGGAAAACTCATTCAGCAAAGTGAAAACGACTTGGCTATCGATGAAATATCTACGATTTATGATGCGGCGAAACAAGCAAAGGAAATTCTGTACTTAACTGACAACGCTGGAGAAATCGCCTTTGACACTTTGTTGGTTCGTGAACTAAATAATCTGGGTGCTCATGTTACTGTGGCGGTTAAGGGCAAGCCCATAATGAATGACGCTCTGACTCAGGACGCAAAAGCCGTGGGTATGCATGAGATTGCTTGTGACTTGATTAGTAACGGAACCGACACGGTGGGGCTTTTTCCCCAAGAGTGTTCTAAACGGTTTCTGTCGCGTTATCGATCAGCTGACCTAGTTGTGGCTAAAGGCATGGGCTACGCTGAAACCTTAACAGAAATCAAACTAAAGGTTCCACACGCTCTGTTGCTCCGAACAAAATGTCAACCCGTTGCCAACTATTTCGGTGTCAACAAAGATAAAAACATCGCCAAATTAATGACTTAACAACACGATCCTTCAAGAAGAAACGCCGTAAAACACAAAACAATAAGACACAACAAGAAGTAAGAGAAAGTTTAGGGGTTGAAAAAAAGTTTGTCATATGTTTTCTCTGTTCCGTTTCGTGACAACGAAAAGTTGAAGAAAATTGTTGAGGCGGTTAAGGAAGATGTGGAACTGCAAACGTTGTGGAGATGCGCAAATGTTATGGCTATTGACCGCATGGGCTACACCGACCACGGTCCAACCCACGTCAAAATCGTAGCCAATTCGGCGCTGCAACTCTTGAGGATTCTGGTTAAGAGAGGAATCACGCCTAGCATTGTTAAGAATTATAGTATGAAGAATGAAGACGCAGAAGTTGTGGTAGTCCTAGGCTCCATATTTCACGATCTAGGCATGACCGTGATTCGCAGAAGACACGAACTCTTCGGCGCAATGCTAGCATGGAAATTCCTCAATAAACTGCTTCGACCAATTTATTCCGAAGAAGAACGCACGATAATTGAGTCTGAAGTGTTACACGCCATCGTTTCTCATGAGCGCCCAAACAAGCCCTTAACCATAGAAGCTGGCATCGTTGGCGTTGCAGACGCTTTAGACATGGAAGAGGGTAGAGCCAGAATCCCCTTTGAAGCTGGAAAAGTGGATATACATGCTGTTTCTGCACTGTCAATCCAACACGTGGAAATTCAGGAAGGCAGGGAAAAACCAGTAACCATAAAGATAACCATGTCCAACTCAGCAGGCGTGTTCCAAATAGACGGATTACTAAAACCGAGAATAGAAAACTCTGGGCTTCAAGACTACATTCACGTGATAGCTGAAATCACTGGCGAAAAAGAGAAAAAAATAATAGAAAAATTCGAAATCTAGACGCGCAGTTTTTGTTCAGTTTTCGGACATTTCGACAAGCAGAATGTGTCGTCTAGGAAATAACTGCTATATTAATTCATGCGATAGTTTCAAACAGAGAGAAGGGAGCACAGGGATTGATGGACAATAAGGCTGGGTTGGCTCTTGTTTTGGGATTAATATGGTGGGTCATAGGTTGGATTTGTATTGACTGGGTTCTGAACTATGCTGTTTATCGAGGTATGACCGAACTTTGGCTCATCCAAATACCCTTTACATCGGTTGACGTTGTCACCAGCCCATGGCAAGCCTACTTCTTATCTTTTCTACAAATACACGTCGCGCTGTTTCTACTGGTTTATGGATTGAAAAAACTGATGAAATAGCCATTCTCTGTTCACCGCTTTGTAGCGTGAAGTCTTTAAAGGCTGACAACTCAATAACTAGCCCCTTGGTGACTATGGAAAACTCTTTGCCTAAGATGACGGTTGACTCCAGTATACTTTCAGATGTTGATAAGGCTCTCAAGACAGAGTGGCTCATAACCAACGGTTTGGGGGGTTACGCCTCCTCAACAGTTCTTGGGATAAATACTCGAAAATATCATTGTCTTCTCGTTGCTGCCTTTAATCCACCTGTAGACCGACGTGTATTGTTGACTAAACTAGATGAAGAGATTAGAATCAAGGATGAAACTTTTCCTCTCGGCTCTAATGAATTCAATTGGGGAATCCAACCGCAAGGCTATCGTTACCTCTCAAATTTTTCTCTCAATCCTTTTCCAACATACATGTATCAGCTAAATGGAAAGTTTCGGCTTGAAAAAACGGTTTTTATGCCGCATGGAAAAAACGTTACCGTGGTGATTTATGAAGCGTCGAATACCTCAAGAGACAGCGTGCTCGTATCTATCTCGCCTCTTGTTAATTTTAGACACTTTCATTCTGTTACACAAAGAGACGCTATGCCTCAAGGTTTCGCTCAGAAACTCTTTGATAAAGGCGTAATTGCTAAATCGCCATCTTCAACGTTAACCTTGCTTTCAACTGATGGATATTATGAGGCTGGTCAAGGTGAATGGGTTGAAACTTTTTTCCGCGTTGACGCTTCCCGAGGAGAAAGCAGCCTCGACAACAGTTACAAACCAGGAGTCTTCAAGTTTGTTGTAGCACCAAATGAAACTAAAAAATTCTCAATTGTGGCTGCTGGAGGCAAAAATGAAGACGAGGCTCTTAGCATTCTGTCCACAGTTTACAAGGGCTCGGAGAGCATTGATGTGCTTTTAGACACAGAATTGAAGCGTAGAAACGAACTGCTCGATGGTTTTCAGAAACGATACAGTGACGTTCAAGCCGACGATTGGTTGAAGTGGCTGATTCTTGCAACCGACATTTTCATTGTTGAGCGTGAATCCACTAAAACCCAGTCAGTCATTGCTGGCTATCATTGGTTTGAAGACTGGGGAAGAGACGCATTAATATCGTTGCCAGGGCTAACTCTCGTGACTGGAAGGTTTGGTGATGCAAGACAAATTTTGTTAACCTTCCAACGCTACTGCAGTAAAGGCATCGTTCCCAATAGGTTTCCAGACAGCGCAGGAGACAAACCAGTTTACAACACCGTGGACGCTACGCTCTGGTACATTGACGCTGTGTTACAGTACCTAAAGTACACAAATGACTTCAGATTTGTCCATGAAGAACTGTGGGACACGCTTGAGTCCATCATTGAAAGCCACGTGAAGGGAACAGTGTTTAACATACATGTTGATGAAAACGGTTTGCTCTCACATGGTCCGCAACTCACATGGGTGGACGCTGCTATACACGGTAAGCCTGTCCTGCCTAGGGAGGGCAAAGCCGTAGAGATTCAAGCCCTATGGTACAACGCTTTAAAAACCATGCAACTCTTAGCCAACCACTTTAAACAAGACACAAAGGCAAACGATTACTCATCTATGGCTGAGAAAGCCAGAAAGAGTTTCAACGAAAAATTTTGGAATCCGCAGAGAAACTGTCTCTTCGACGTAGTGGCAGGCGACGGACAGGGAGACTCTTCTCTTAGACCGAACCAAATAATGGCTGTTTCTTTGGACTTTACAATGCTTGACAACGTGAAGGCTGAACAAATTGTTGAAACACTTCAGAAAAGACTTTGGGGCGTTTACGGACTGAAAACTTTGCCTAATGACGACCCACATTACATTGGCAAGTATAGAGGAGGCTGGGTGCAAAGAGACATCGCCTATCACAACGGAACAGTTTGGACTTGGCTCCTCGGACCCTTCATTAAAGCTTTCCTGAAACTCAAGAACTATGACGCTGAATGGCGGAGTTTCGCCTTTAAAAACTTCTTACAACCACTGTTTCATGAAGAAATTTTCAAGGCTGGCTTAGGAAACATAAGCGAAATTTTTGACGGTGACCCACCTCACGAGCCTAACGGTTGCATAGCACAGGCTTGGAGTGTAGCCGAACCATTAAGAGCTTACGTAGAAGACGTTTTGTTAAAGAGACCACCTTTCGAAAAGCAAATCTTGATTGGCTATCTTTATTGATGCTAACTTAATAAACAATAAATAGTGAAGCCACATAAGGTTGCTTGCAAAATTACAATCATGGGCGGAAAACACCTGTGACTGACATCTGCCTCATCTTTGAAGTTCATCAACCGTTTAGGTTAAACCGAAACTTCCACGCCAGCCTCTTGGAGCGACCACAACTAAAGAAAAGCGACCTCTTCGAACTCTACTTTGACCAAACCTTGAATAGACATGTTTTTGAACGAGCCGCCAGAAAATGCTACTTTCCCGCCAACAACATCATTTTAGAGCAGATAGACCATTTCAAACATGAGTGGAAACAATTCAAAGCTGCATACAGCCTCACAGGCGTGTTTGTTGAACAATGCGAACGCTGGAATCCTAGCCTTCTCGACTCGTTTAAACAGTTAGCTCAAACGGGCTGCGTCGAATTTTTCGACGAAACTTATTATCACTCGCTCTCTAGTCTATTCAGTGCAGACCGTTCCGAATTTATTGAACAAGTTAAAATGCATCGCCAACTCATGAAAGATTTACTCAACTATGAACCGAAAGTGCTGGTTAACACTGAGTGCATTTACAACAATCCCATTGCCAAACTTGCTGAAAACATGGGCTACGAGGCTATGATTACAGAAGGCGTTGAACGAGTTCTCAGTTGGCGCAGCCCAAACTACGTTTATAAAGCCAAAGACTCCAACCTCCGAGTTTTGTTGCGCAATTATAGGCTCTCCGACGACATTGGTTTCCGTTTCACAGCCAGATGGTGGAACGAGTGGCCTTTAACCGCAGGCAAATACTCCAGTTGGTTGGCGGCATCGCAGGGGCAAGTTGTCATTCTGTTCATGGATTATGAAACATGGGGTGAACACCATTGGCCTGAAAGCGGAATCCACGAGTTCCTGAAGTGGCTACCAGGCGAAGTGATTAAATGGCATCACTTAAACTGGGCAACACCGACAGAGGTGATTCGGCGACATCAGCCAGTTGGAGAAATTGATGTGCCCGAGTATTACTCGATTTCTTGGGCAGACTTGGAACGTGACATAACCGCTTGGTTGGCGAACCCGATGCAGTGGATATGCTACAACAGGGTTAAGGAACTGGAGACCCTAGTCAAACAGGTAGGCGACGCTGACCTGCTGCGATTTTGGCGCTACTTTCAGATGAGCGACCACCTCTACTACTTAAACATAAAAGGCGGCGGACCAGGCGATGTCCACAGTTACTTCAACCCTATGAGCACTGCCATCGAAGCCTTTGCAGTTTATTCCAGTATCCTCTCAGACCTCGAAGCCAGAGTGCTACAAGAATTACAAAGACCTGAATGGGTGGCGAGAAGAATACTGCGGACATTACCAGTCGATAAAGGGTTCACTTTCTTCTACGAATTTGCCCGACCCACACAATGGACAGTTTACAGCCTCGAAGAATTCAAGTCTGCACTGAAAGTTGTGGATGTTAAATCGATAGAGTTTCACACTGAAAGAGAAGACTTTGAAAGGTGGGTTCATCAAGTCATAGGCGACAACCAACTAGCTGAGGAATTAGAAGCCTTGTCGAGAGAGAAGTTAAAAGGAGAAGACCTTCGAAAAAGAATGCTTGAGATTATAAAATTGAGAATAAGAAACTTAAAACAACAGTCAAAATGAGGGGGGCACTGGAACACCGATGAAAGTTGCTATGATTTCGTGGGAATATCCTCCGCGAATTGTTGGAGGAATCGCTCGTCATTGTGAAGGTCTGGCTAAAGCCCTTGTCAAACAGGGACATGAGGTGCATGTTTTCACTTTGGATTTTCCAGGTGCACCAGACTACGAGGAAACGGATGGCATTAGAGTTTATCGCACGCGCAGTGAAGTTGGGCATCCCAACTTTCTCTCGTGGGTTTTGCTTTTCAATCATTTTATTGAAAAACGTTTAGCTGGCGTTAGTAAACTCGTAGATTTTGATGTTTTACATGTACATGATTGGTTGACGGCGCCTTCCAGTATTGCCTTTAAACTTTTTGCCAAGAAGCCTATGGTGTTTACAGCCCACAGCACTGAACATGGACGTTCTGGGCTTCACATCCCTGATTCTTTCACTATTGATGGGCTAGAATGGTGGGCAACCTATGAAGCAGGCAAAGTGATAGTGACAAGCAACTCCATGAAATACGAAGTCTGCGGTCACTTCGGTCTTCAATGGGAAAAAGTAGACATCATTCCTAACGCCATTGACCCAACAAAATATCAGGGGGCAGTTGACAAATGGGCAATTAGAAGCCGCTACGGGATTCAACCTCACGAAAAACTTATCCTCTGTGTAGGCCGTATGGTGCCTCAGAAAGGTGTAGAATATTTCATTCACTCTGTTCCCATACTTGCAAGGCGTAGACCAGAAGCCAAATTCATCATTGTCGGCGATGGCTGGTACCGAGATCACTTAGAATGGGTCGCAAACACCACAGGGGAACGATGGAGAATCACCTTCACAGGTTTCATTCCAGACAGCGATTTAATAGCATTAACCAAAAGCGCCGATGTGATGGTTGTTCCATCCATTTACGAGCCTTTCGGCATAGTTGCCCTAGAAGGCATGGCAGCTGGCGTGCCCGTTGTTGCCAGCCAAGTCGGCGGCTTAACAGAGTTCATTGAACACGACCGAACAGGAGTGTTAGTATACTCGAGAAATCCTGAGTCTATTGCTTGGGGCGTAGAACACGTTCTCTCAAACCCTGACCACGCTAGATGGCTGGTTCAAAACGCCTTGGAAATTGTGCAAAAATCTTATAGTTGGGAGGCAATCGCTAAAAAGACGAGTAGAGTATATGAAGAAGTAACTGGGTCAGTGGTGAAAAAGACATGAGTTTCACGCCTCTTCCACCTGTGCCAGAAGAGTTTAAGATTCTCTCCATGATGCATAATATAGGTGCTATCACGCCTGAACGGTCCCTGACTCCAGACGAACTGGCAATGTGGATAAACATCGAAATTTCAACCGTAAGAGATTGTTTGCAAAGGCTCAGAGAATTAGGCTACGTAGAACACATAGAAGTCAGCGGCGTAGAAAAATACCACGTCACTAAAATTGGAATAATGAAAGTCCTAACCCTTTACAGCTAGATTTTCTTCTCTTCCGCCAACATAGTCGCTTGCAGATGTTTAGCGGCATCTTCCGGCGCAACCACATTTATGAACATTCCAGTGCTCTTTTCAAAACCAGCCCAAATCGACAACCTAGGATAAACTTCCAAGTGCCAATGAAAATGTTCGCATGCGTCAGTGGTTATTTGATGAAAACCAAAGTTGTAGGGCGGGTCATTCAAAATTGATTTTAAACCTCCTAGTGATACCCTCAAGGTTTCAGCCAACGACTTCACCTGAGCCTGTGACAAATCTAAAAGACTACATTGATGTTCTTTAGGGAAAATCCAAAATTCGAAAGGATGAACACTCGCCCAAGACGCAAAAATTGTGAAATCATTGTTTTTCCATATGAAACGGGCACTATGACTTTCTTTCTCGATAATCTCGCAAAAAACACACTTTTTATCTTTTTTAAATGCGTCTTCACTCGCTTTCAGTTCCTCCTCAACTATTTTTGGAATGCAAGGAGTAGCTATAAGCTGGGTGTGCGTGTGCGACAAGGAGGCACCCGCTTCAAGTCCATGATTTCTAAATACGGAAACGTACTTAACGTAAGGTTTTGAGGAAAGGTCACGAAGACGGTCAATGTAAGCGTTGACAACATGAACCACTTGAGAGATGCGTGCCACGCCCAAGTGCTCATTATGCTGAGGTGACTCAACAAGAACCTCATGATGTCCTGTTGCTCTTTCAAGTGTGAAATCGCTTTTCTCAATCTTTGTTTCTTCTTTTTGTGGAGGTGAGAACGCTGGGTACAAATTTGGAACGACTCTTATCAACCAGTTTTTGGGGCGGAAACCATTCGCATCCTTATCTTTTCTGATGCCGCGGTTTTGAGGCAAATAAACGAGAACAGCTGGTGGAGTCATGTGTTCGTTTCCAGGGCAAAAGGCACATGTGCCTTCTTGCCTTTTTTCTGTTGGTTTCACAAAATCTGTTGGGCGCTTTTTCCTCTGCGTTGCTATGACAACCCATCGGTCGAGCAGGTAATCTTTTCTCAATTCGTTGGCTGCAATCGACATATCTTTTTTTCGCTTCCCGCACAAGAATGGTGATTAAGGTTTTTTAGGTTTTTGTGACTCCAAAAGCTCATTGTAAACTTGAATGGTTTTTTTGGCGATTACGTCCCAACTGAACTCTTGAAGCACCTTCTTCCTACCGTTTTGACCCAACTGAAGCCTGCGTTGAGGATCCTGCACTGCATTGACTATTCCCCAAGCGACATCAGCTGGATCGTTTGGATTCACGTGGAAGCCACATTGTTCTGGACCACTGGGAACAACAATTTCGCGCATTCCGCTGACGCCGGTGGCGCCCACAACAACTGGTTTTCCCATGCTCATGGCTTCTAGGGCAACTATCCCGAAGGGCTCGTAGACGCTTGGGAACGTAGCCACATCGCAAGCTGCGTAATGGGCTATTCGTTCTTCTTCAGGTATAAACTCGAAGCGGAATTTCACCACGTCTTGAAGTTTGAGGTTTTGCACCATTCGTTCTAAATATTCACGCATGTCGCCGACACCCACGATAACGAGTTTTGCGTTGGGGATTTTTTGCAGAACATGAGGCATTGCTGCAATGAGTTTGTCCACGCCCTTAACCCAGACAAGTCTGCCTAGGAAGAGCAACATAACATCGGTGTCTTTCAGCCCGTATTGCTGTCTCACAGCTTGCACTTTTTCATTGCTGACTTCTTCTCTGCTGTATTTTTGTGGGTCAACACCGTTGTAGACAACTCGTATCTTTTCACCTGGGAAGCCGAGTCCAATTAACTCTTCTTTCATGGCATTTGAAACAGTCACCACAAGGTCGGCTGTCTGTGCAGCTCGAAGTTCAACGTTGCTCACAACCTCGGAGCCGTTGCCCATTGTTCTTCCCTTTTCGCTGGAATGAACATGAAAAACGAAGGGCATGCCTAATTCACGCTTGATGGCTATGCCTCCCATAGCTGAGAGCCAGTCATGCGCGATTACCAAGTCGAAGAGATAACCTTCGCTTCGAACCAATTCGTTCACCATTTTCGAGGCGGTTAAATAATTATACACCAGAATCTTAGAGAACAGATTAATACCCCTGCCCCATTTTCTAACGTCTTCCGCGATGACGTCTGGCAGAGAGTCTGAAACATCAATGTGCAGTGGGCGATGAATCTCAATTCCACGCCACAATTCTCTGGTTGGAAGACTACCTATGTCGTCGTTCATGGTGAACACGGTTACATCGTGGTCTAACAAAACGAATTTTCGTGTAATCTCAGCAGCATATGTGCCCAATCCTCCAACTATTTTTGGAGGATACTCGTACACTAGTACAGCCATCTTCAATGCAGACTCACTCCGAAAGCTAAGTTGTGTTGTTCTTTTTTCCTATTGTATGATTGGTGGTATAAGTTGTTTATGAACAACTCCTATTCAAATATTGTGCAAGGATGCAAAAGTCTGAAAAGGCTGTTCGATTATTCTATTGTTTGGTACCGCAAAGAGGGATATGTGAACCATGGGTTTAGTTGAAGTGAAGATGAAGATTCTGGAGAAACTGTGGGAAGAAGGGCAGCCCATGAAGTCGAAGGAAGTTGCCCAAAAAATGGGGTTAGGAATCGCGGCTATAACAATGCATCTGCTTGGGCTTAAAAAAACAGGGCACGTCTTAACGCCTCAACATGGTTACTACGCCATAACAGACTTAGGTAAAGAAGCCATAGGCTTACCCAAAATTGACAAGGTGCATGCAACAAAAATATTGAGTCACTTGCCAGCAGATAAAGCCTTTCATTTCTACACAGGCATGCATGAGTATTTAAGGGTCCATGCAAACAGCCTCTCAGACTTTTGCGACAAAGTGGAGAAAGTCAATGTTAAATCCGTTGAGTTTCATGTTTCGAGAAGAGATTTTGAGAACTGGTTTAAAAGCTTGGGAGACATGGAGCTTGCAAAGAGAATGAGTGTAATTCACAGCATGAACCTACATGGAGAAGACCTTAGAAAGAAAGTGTGTGAAGCAGTTAAGCTTCGTTTGGAAGAACTAAAGCGTCTATAACATGTAAACACGTTGACTACTCATGTTGCAGTGCGTCTTCATGGTCAAAAGGATAAAGCTATTTCTAGTTATTGAGGGTTAGTTGTGAAAACATGTTTTTTGTGTGTGTGCGCACTTGGCTAGACCGCCCTCTATTAGGCTCCAAATATGCTTCAAATATGTTTCTTGGTTTTTTAGCCAATTAGAAGTTGAGAGATGTTGAGACAGAGAAAAGGGGTGTTCAGACGTGTCTAGAGTGTTTTTGAGGGTTTTGTGAATGGCAAAGCATTTTATATTCTGAAGTGAACATTTTTGTGAATGGCTAGTTGGTTGGGTTTGAGAGAATGGGCGTGGGCTTTATCTTCAAGGGGGGTATCGTAAAAATCGCAGAAGTAGACTACAATAGGATTGTAAGAAAATCAGGGAAGACTGAAAAAACATGAAC
>Ga0315280_10001836_pt1 | contig 35518 bp, 28 predicted proteins | sample YL17G06_40_MG_FD_203697 | JGI IMG/M metagenome (GOLD analysis project Ga0315280, IMG submission 203697) | Sediment microbial communities from Yellowstone Lake, YNP, Wyoming, USA - YL17G06_40 | ecosystem: Environmental > Aquatic > Freshwater > Lake > Sediment | place: USA: Wyoming | collected...
GATTCATAAACCTGAGGCCTATCGAAAAGGGCCTCATTGTACATTACACAACGCAAATTTGTGCCGGACCTCCTGAACCTCCCTATTACGAGCTCTGGAGGGAGAAATAATGAAGAGCGTAAAAATAAAGGTGCCGTATACTAATTTTCCCTTGAAAAGCATCCAGAGCGTTGGTTATTCAGAGGCCTCTCTCGGTAAAATTGTGGAGCCAGGAGGCTTTTTGCTCCTCCGGGACAATAGTGGTGTAGTTTTAAGATTTCAGAGAGCGGAGAAGAGAAGCGTGGACCAATGGCTCAGCCAGAGCAGGCGCTGGTTGTGACCCAAAGGAATGGCACAGGATTCATTACATTACTCACAGCGCTCTTAAGAAATTGAGAGATTATTCGGGAAAAAGCTGTACATTTTTGAGTGTAAGTTCGTCTTCCAAATAGAGGGCGCATATAAGGAAACCCAAAAATTTGGAGGTGAAAAAAATGAAAAGGGAAGTTATCAAAGGGCTGGTTGTGTTGGGATTGGTTTTTCTCGTCACAATGGGACTTCTTCCAGGCGGGATTGTCTCTGGTGCTTCTTCTAACGAAACAGCTTTCAGCCCAGAGTTTCGTTTGATGAGCCTTTTGATGTGTGCCTACACCGTAAACGATACCATTCCAAGCGGGCAGGCTCCTTTTTCTCAAGAAACTATCCAGACCAGACCAGCAGAGTGGTGGGTTGAGCAAGAGAAGCGTTTACTGGGATTAAGCGATGAAGCCTTTGAGACTGAGCTTCGCTTAAGTATCGAATCGGTAATGGCTAGTTTTGACCCTCAACACATGCAATGGGATCCAGAATTTTTAGAAACCATTCTCAAAAAGGTTGCCCCAGACCTGATAGATAGTATCTTGCGGGAAAACGGAACAGAAACACAGGGATCTCTGAGCTTACCCCTTGTGGCCTATGTTCCTGGCAACAATACGGTAACTCCTGCGGTCTATGGATACAATGCATTCGGCGTGGCCATGTGGGGATTCTTCTGCCGTATCACCTGGTGGTGGGACACAACTATGATTACCAGCGTCCTACCATCCTCTTATGGAGAAGTATACGGCATCTCTTCTTGGACCTATGATGGCGTGAATGCAACTCAGCAATTTTACAATTCCCCGATAGATTTCTACAAGTGGGTAGAGGGAAAATTTACCCTTTGGGCACCCTGGCCCAATGTTATCCCGATTCAACATGCTTGGCCCGGCCTGAATATCGATGTTTATGCCGGTGGGGGATATGCTTATAGTTCATATATTCGTCATTAAGTATAGAAAAACCCAGCTGGACGCTTGAAAACCTCAGCGGTGAAAACGAAGAAACCAAAGAAAAAAGCACAATGGGCCAAGCTGTTGGGCTTCCTTCTGCTGTTCGGGCTGCTGGGGAGCCTGTTCTGGTTCTTCGCTCTGCCCATGCTGGAAGGGACTCCTTTAGATGTTTTGCTTTGCTTCTATCGCTTAAAACTGTTTGGCCCGGATATTCTCCCCCGCACTTTGTATATAGCTTATGCGGAAGGTAAACCAGCGATTCCTCTTACTACGGTTCAATGGAATCCTGCACGTAACCCCCCGGAGGATTCAATTACCCATGCGGAATTGGCCGGCCCCATGGAAACAATTCCCGTGAACGTGCAGAAAGGACCGACTGCTGAAGAAAAGCCAATTAGTTCGACAGGAGCCTCTCCCAAGAAAAGAGTATCTGATGACTGGTCCCTTACTCTTCCGCTGAATCGGCTTTCTTCCGGTGCCAGTATCCTCGATTTACCGGTGGGCTTGCATCATTTCACCTCACTAAGTTTGCATTTCGTTAATGGCAAGGATAGGGCCTTTTCGCTTGGGGACCTATTCTGGGAGATCCTGCCAAGCTCGCACACGATCGTAATTGATAACCCCCAGAGCCTGTCGATCTATATTTCATCCTCAGTCGGCCATAACTCTTCCTACACCGTTTATTTCCAAAATGATGCTAATCAGACAATCCAGCTGAAAGGGTTGCATCTGCCGGAAGCTCTCCCATTGACTCTCGATCCTGATTCTTTCTCCGTACAAGAAGGAGTTTCCCTTAAACGAGGACCTTTCAACCAGCCAGAAGTAGAGCCTGCTCCTCTCCGGGTGATACCGCAGAAAACCGACCACTTTCCCCAGTCAGTGGTCGTTCCTCCTGGGCATGGAGTAACCCTGCATTTCTCCCTTGCTCCCCTAAACCAAGAAGCGATGCGGACCCTTATATGGGTCCAACCCGTATTAGAAACTGGGGATGGGAAATTTCTGCTTCCTCTCGCTCCATCTATGGGAAGTGGTGCTCTAGGCTATTCCATTACGGAACTCTGTAAGTTATTTTGGGGACACTAATAGGTGCTAGACCAACTCTCACTGCGATCAAATCAAAAAGATGGAAAAGAGCCTCTCTCGGTAAAATTGTGGAGCCAGGAGGCTTTTTGCTCCTCCGGGACGATAGTGGTGTAGTTTTAAGATTTCAGAGAGCGGAGAAGAGAAGCGTGGACCAATGGCTCAGCCAGAGCAGGCGCTGGTTGTGACCCAAAGGAATGGCACAGGATTCATTACATTACTCACAGCGCTCTTAAGAAATTGAGAGATTATTCGGGAAAAAGCTGTACATTTTTGAGTGTAAGTTCGTCTTCCAAATAGAGGGGTGTTTGCAAGAAGAAACGCCCAAAAATTTGGAGGTGAAGCTAAGTGAGAAAGAAAATCATTTGCTTAGCGATCCTTGTTTTGGTTGGTTTCCTCTTCTTCCCCATGGTCACTCCCACTTTAGGAAACCAGAATAAATTCAGCTCTTACTCTGAGGATCATAACAGCCCTTTCTACCGAGTAGCTTCAGACTTTCTGAACTCTCAGGGAACTGTTCTCCCTCAACTGCAAAATTCTCATCCCGTGTCTCCTCTAGTTTATAATGATAAAGATGGGGAAGACAGGGTTCTTGTTTATGGGGTAGAGAAAGAAGGCAAGATCATCGGAAGAATTGTGGTGAACTTCGATCTAGATAATCCTTGCTTTCTCGAGTTTGCAGAGGTAGCGCCACCTCATCTGCTGAATGTAAAACAGGAGGTTTTAAGCAAGGCGTTGCTGGAAGAAGGAAAAATTCTGGGGGAACCAAAATTCGTTTATGATTTCCCTCTTCTTTATTATATCCACTTCGACATCCTAAGGAACGGTCAGAAAGTCTCGGAGTTATGGTATTTCTATAATGAAGGAAGAATAGTAAGTTCAACAGAGATACCAGAACAAAATTATCAAATAGCCACCGCAAATCAAGGCGGCTCGATTGCTCCTATGTACTATTATGGCAAGGTTTTATCAGAAGTGCCAGCTTATATACAACCAGGAGGTTTACCAAACAGTTGTGGTCCAGTTGCTGGGGCTATGATTCTGAGCTATTGGGCAAGACATGGTTTTTCAAGCTTGCAATATTCTTGGGACAAAAGTAATGGGATAGATCTTTACACTTGCCTCTATGCTGACATGGCTACTGGTAATTTTGGCTTTACTTGGCCTGGTGAATTTCGTTCCGGCATCGAGCATCATGCGAACACTTATCATGACAATCGAAATTATCCTTATTACCCCCAAAGCTGGAATTACCGTCCATCTTCTTATTATTGCAGTTATCACTTTACTACAAACTCAGCTGCTCCTTCCTTTGAGGGGTACTGTAATGAGATTGACCTTAACAGGCCAATGGGGATCCTTATTAATTGGAACCCTTGGACTTGGCACTGGATAACGGGAATAGGCTATTCAGTATATAATACGACAAGAACAATGGTAGTCAGGGACGGCTGGAGTTCCGGATATACTTATTTATATAAATTATGACAGCCCATACCTGCCTCCAGGCAATATTTCCCTTTACTGCTATGAATATATTTACCCTGGATACTAAAGGAATAATCCAAAAATTCTGCAAGCATTCTAAGATATTTCTAAACCTATCAAGAGGGCAAGAAGCCCCTGTGGCAGTGCAAAAACCTTTCCGAAAAAAACCACTCTGGCTTCTTGCCCCAGTAATAGCTGTTATCCTCAGTAGCTGCACCTTGTTTTCTCCCCTCTCTAAAACAGGGGAAGAAATTATTGCCCTTCCCTCATCGACCAAGATCCTAGCTGTGGATAGCCAGGGATTTCTCTTAACTTCTTTAAGAGTTAGAAGCGAAGATCGCCCCGATATTCTCCTTACATGGAAGATAAATACCTCGACTCCTATTCTGAAAGAAAAAGCGGAGCCAGTCTTGAGTTCTGCCCGAATTGAGAAAAGGGATGAAGGGGGGCTTGTCTATCGAATCCGCGCTCTCAGCTTCAAGCAAGGGAAAGAAAAAATTGATTTAGAATGTTTCCTAGATCTTATAGTGCCTACAGGGTTGGGCTTGGAAGTGGCAGGTAATCAAATCGATATCGAAGGTGGCTTCCGCCTCATAGAGAGCAAAGGAGGGGAGACAAAGATAATTTTAAGGGAGCGAGCTGAATCTCTCCGGGCTGAGGCTATTTCTTCTCCGCTAACAGTTGAAGGTGATGCAGACCAGGTTTTTCTCAGAACTATCTCCCCTTTTTCCTTTTTTCCTGAGAATGTTGACGTTTTCTTAAAAACTACCTTAAAAGGAAAAACCTATGACATTAATTCAATGGGTTCCATAGATCTTCTAGTGCCCCCAGATGCAACAGGATTCCTTAATGCACCTCAAGGGACCAAAATTGGGATCCCCTTTGTGGCCTTAAGTTCAGCTGAAGCAGGAAGGGTGATGGGTTATCTAAATGGGTCCGATGGGCGAATTATCAACTTAGAGGCCGGAAAGGAAGCGGCCTTAAGGTCGCTTCCTTAAAACCTCTGGGATCAAATTTGCCTTGGCCTGTGTATGAAGAAATTTCTTTCTCTTCTCCTTCTTTTAATTTAAGAGAATCTTTCGTATGAAAAAGCTGAAAATGGACAGGAGGTAGGAGTAAAGTCGTTCGGGATCCAAGTCCGCACTTTTGGATTTAACAGGGATTTAACAAGTATTGTAATAAGCCCTACGCGAAAAGAACAGGGTACAGAGCCGAAGAGAGTCTCTGGCTCTTAGGGGAGTTAAAAAATATTTGGGAAAAATGGGTACATTTTGAAGGGTAAGTTCGTCTTCCAAATAAAGGGTGTATGCAAGAGGAAACACTCAAAATTGGAGGTGAAGAAATGAAAAGGGAAGTTATCAAGGGGCTGGTTGTGTTGGGATTGGTTTTTCTCGTCACAATGGGACTTCTTCCAGGCGGGATTGTCTCTGGTGCTTCTTCTAACGAAACAGCTTTCAGCCCTGAGTTTCGTTTGAAATCTCTCTACATGGGGGCCTATTTGGTCTCCTTCACCTATGATGGGGACACGCCGCCCTACGATTTCCATAAGGACATCCGCCCTCCGGAATGGTGGATGCAGGAAGAGGCGCGCGTGCTCTCCTTAAGCGATGAAGAATTCAAAGGGGAACTCAGGAACAACCTGGAACAAATTATTGCGCACTTCGACTCCAGTTGTATGAAGTGGAACAAGGAGTTTTTGGAAGAAATAGTCAAAGGGACTTTTCCCGACCTCTATAATTACATCAACAAGTATATATAATGAAAAATTCCTCGAGAATACAAAGTAATCTCCAACCAAGCAATGCTACAAACTATACGCCCGGTTCCACCACCAGGAAACCCCCGCCGGAGCCAAAATTAGGAAGTAGAACAAGCAAAAGAAGAAAACGCATAAGGTGGGAATTTCTCTTCCTCTTCGTTTTCATTGTCTGCGTAATATTTGTGGTAGCCTTAGTGATTGTTCCCTTAAAGCGCGGGGTTCCCCTTGATGCCCTCCTCTCGATTTACCGCCTGCGCTTTTTCGGCCCAGAGGTGATTCCGGTCAATTTCTATGCCGCTTACCCTGAAGATTTTTCTTACCCCCAATACAACGTTCAGCTCAATCCTTACCGCTCTCTGGCCTTAGGCGAGGGTAAAGAAATTCAGGGAGAGCTCCAGGGAGCCGGGGAAGAGGTTCCCATCTCCGCACAAAAAAAGGACTCCATCTTGGAAATCTCCCTTCCCAGCAAAAAAACTACTGTGGGATCCTCTGCCGGCCTGGCTATCCTGGACCTTTCTCCCGGATTGCACCAGTTTTCTTCCCTAATCCTTCATTCACCCTCTGGTGCATTAATGAGCCTCAACCTTGGGAATCTCTACTGGGAAATCCTTCCCAAATCCTCCTGCATTTTCGTGGAAGAAAGCCGTTTCCTTGTGAGCATGAGATTTTTGCGCCCCGGCTTTAATCCCCTTTATAAATTCTATTTCCAGAATACCAGCCAGGAGGCCATTCGCATTAAAGGTGTACACATTCCCCCTGATCTTCCCTATACTATTGACCCCTCCTCCTTTAAGGTGGAGGAAAAAATTCTCACATCTTTAGACGTAAACAAGATCAGGGAGGAACCATATCCCCGGGTTGCAGTTCCGGATAAAAACACCAACTTTCCCCAGGAGGTGGTTGTTCTTCCTCAAAAAGGCGTGCTGATCACCTTCTCTTTAGCTCCGACATCCAGAGAGGCAGGAAAAGCTATCGCTAATCTTTACCCTATTCTTGAGACCGACGATGGCAAATATCTGATGGAAATGTTCCCCTCGCCAAAGGACGGACTTGTTTCCTTCTCCATTTCTGAAATTGTCCATATGCTCTGGGGGCCATAAATTGTTCGATCTTAAATTAGAGGAGTTCTGCCAGATGCTGTGGAGGTAATAAGGGATGACCTATGTGCTATGTTACAATGAATTGGAGGGCATAGTGACCCGGAAGAAGGTCAATGATAGCGTCCAAAATCTATTAGAACGGGCCAGAAATGGGGAACAAAGAGCCATAGATCTCCTTTGCGCCAAATACTGGGTTCCACTTTTTCGTTATGCCTACCGCTTTGCGGCTAACAGACAGGAAGCGGAAGATCTTGTTCAAGAGGCCTTTTGCCGTGTTCTTGCTCATCTGGAAAACTTTCGGGGTGATAGTGAAAGCCAGTTTTTTTCTTACCTGCGTGTTACCTTGCGCCACATCACTATTGATCGTTTCCGAAGTCAAAGAGATTTCACCTTCGTTTTACTGGAGGAGGAAAATTTGGCCAGTAATCCTCAATGGGAAGAGAGTTTGCTTCAGGAGCAGGTGCTCTCTTACCTTAAAGCATGTTTAACGGAACTACCGTTAGAATGGCAGGATATTCTCTATCTGCGTTTCACATGCAGGTGGTCAGTAAGTAAAATAGCTCGTTTTTTTGGTTGTGACCGCAGAGCTATTAAGCGAATGGAACAGAATATTCTGCTCGCTTTGCGCCATAAGCTGGAAGAGAAAGGTTTCTTAAAGCATGAGGAAGATGAGAAATAAAGAAACCCCAGAAGAAAAAACAGATCGCCTTATTGAGGCTTTAATTAAAGAGCGCCGCCCTCCTTATGAAGAGCTAAAGGATGATCAGGAAACTCGCTCCCTGCTGCCCGTTGCTCGCCTTCTCAAGGTTCTTCAAGGAAGGCAGCCCGCACCTCGTATTTCCCGTTTTACGCCACGCCGCTCCTCATGGAGACCGGTTCTGGTTTTCACCGGCTCACTTTTGATAGTGTTATTGATTGTCTTCCTGCTTATACCCACCCTTTCCCCGAATCTTTTGGCCCTTTATTACGCCCGTACTTTTATTGGTTCGTCCCCTTACTGTTACACCGTCCAACTGGAAGTTATGGTCAACGGAGAAACGGTAGAAAAGGAACGGGCCAGAGTCTGGTATATTTCTCCCACGAACTTCCGCATTCAGACTACGAATGAGGAAAATGGTAAGGTGGACGTGCTAATTGCGGATAATCAGGGGGTCTGGCAGTACTTTCCCGCTGAAGGAAAGAAAATATTCTGGAGTTTTTACTCCCTTCCTCCTGAACGAAGCCGTTTCTTGCTGGCCGATCATCTCAAATTCCTGGAGCAAAATTTTACTGCGGAAATCATCAACCGCAACGGTAAGACACTGCTTCAGCTTTTTCCGAGGAATGCTATTTCTCCCTTGTGGGGTCAAAGCCGTTCTGCTGAGTTATTCCAAGAAATTGATGAACAAACCGGTTACCCTACGAGAGAGATTTTTCGCTTGGGAAACCTGGAAGCTGTAATGAGCTGGGAGGATTTAACTACGGTCAGTTTTGAGGAAATTGAGCCCTTTACCTGCCCTGAAGCTACGGAGGTTCCCCAGGCAAGCGGAACGATGCAGATTTATCTGGAGGAGAAAACTATTACCCGAGGAAACCCAATCATCCTGGTTGGCACTATGCCAACTCAGCCCTCGTTTCTGACGGTCTTAGTGGATGGACAAAACCCTGACTCCCTGGTGAATGAGCGCGTCTTTTACCTGAAGGAAGGCCATTTCCGGCAGGCCCTTTATCTGCCCTCTCTGGCTTCCGGTCCTCACACCCTCACCTGCCAGCAGTTAGTTCCTTTTGCCCCCATCTCGCAAGAGCAAAACCTGGAGTTCCAAGTACAGCCGTGAGGAGGGGGCAAGGAGTTCTCTTCTTGTGGTTCAGGGCGTAATTGTCCAAAAATTAAAGCAAGGAAGAGAGGGTGCATTAAGAGGATTCACTAAAGCTAGTTGTGGTATTTTCGGTTTTCCTTGCTCTAATGGCACATTTCCCAAATGCCAGGTTACACCATTCTCCTTCCCTCGATTTAACAGAGATTTAACATCAATCATGATAGAGCTAAGGAAAGAAAATCTCCGAAGAAATGTCATCGGCAAGGAGGGCCGAAGTGCGTGGCAAAAATAGCAGAATTATTTGGTTCGTCGTCCTAATTCTTATCCTCTTCCTTTCTGGATGTGCCTCCAGATTAGATGTTCGTGCTGATCATTATCTCTTTGAGGGAAAAAGCACACACTGGAAGGCGAGACTTGATTACTCCTACAAGCAAGTCTTCTACAATAATCAGGAAACCAAGCGTCTGGAATACGATAGCATCACCTGGTCCCAACTGTATCTTTGCTTTCAAGGACCCGAGGAGAAAGCCCTTGATGTTTCCTGGGATCTGAAAAGCCAGACTTTGGGGGCATCCGGCTCCGGATTTGAGTTCCAGAAAGGACGCTGGACAGTAGCCAGCTCCTCTACTGGCCGGAAGGAGCACATTTTGGATCGGAGTGAAGAGGTAACCTTGACTATCCGTTGGGAAGGCCAAGTTGAAACCCTCTCCTTGAAAGTCAAAGATTAGGCGTACAGAATTTTCCTTTCACTCGTCTTTAAAAACAAAGAGATAAGCGGTGAAAGGGTGTCAAAATTGGAAGGTTTAACGAAGAGGGAAGTGGAAATACTGCAACTTTTAGCTCTGGGATGGAGCACTTCCTCAATTGCGAAGAAACTATTGATCAGCGAAAAAACTGTGAGGAAACACCTGGAACACATTTACAGGAAACTTAAGATCCATTCTCACATTGAGGCGGTAGCTTGGGCCTGGAGGGAGGGGTTAGTAAAGGGGCAACCTCCTCGTTTATGAATTATTCCTCAAAAACTGGAGGAGCTATAGGAAACGAGGATGAGAAACCTAACAGGCGATCGTGAAATACGTCATTTGCCGTATTGACAGGTTTTCAAGTTCCTATTAGTTTATTAGTTGTCTTAAAAAGTGTCGTTAAAAGGGGACGACGAAATCGGGGGTGTAAAAAATGAAAAAATTAGGAACCTGCAAGATTGGATTGCTTTTGGCGGTGCTTGCACTCTTATCGGGGCTCTGTCTTTTACCAGGTCAAGGTCTTTTAGCCAACTCTTCTGAATTCCAACAGCCAGAACCCAGACAGCCGATTTCCGATGAGCAAAAAAAATTAGATGAAACTGTAGAGAAAAAATTTGAGAAGTGGAAGGTTCAATTGCAGGAAGTAGGAATACTGTCAGGACAGTCTCGGATTTTAGCTGTTAATGCAGTTGACCAAATATACGATAATTGGTGCGGTCCCGCTGCTACCAAGGAAATCCTCGATTACCGTGGAGATTACCATTCTCTATCTACATTGGCAAGCTGGTTGGGAACTGATAGCACCGGAACAAGGATCGACAACGTTATTTCTCTTCTTAACGCACACCAATGGCGGCAGTACATTCGCTATAATACTGATTATTACCCCACTTCCCCTTCTTGGCAGTACCAATGGTTCCTGAAAGTGTATAACGACATTTGGAACTATGCTTCTCCAAATTTGGTGCAAGTTAGGTTGGATGCCTTTTATCCTTACTATATTCCAAATGGAGCTCACTACCTTGCCATTAAGGGATTTTATTACGATACTTCTGGACAAAGCGACACTACGGTAACTTGGGTAGATTCTTATAACAAGGTAATAAATGGAGTGAATCCTTTTGGTACCCATACGATGGAATACCGGGCTTTTGCCTACAACGTTTGGGTTTCAGCTGTAGGATCTCCCTGAAATAAAGAATGAAAACTAGGCTTCTGACCGTTTCCTGGATTCTCCTTGTGGGTTTTTTGGTCAGTTGCAACTCCTCCGCTGTAAGGTGGCCTGACTCTTCCGACTTCACTCTCCCGCTCCCTTCTATCGGCGAGGGGAGTGTCTGTGGAAAAATTGACACAGGGGAGATAGTCATTTCAGCATGTGATCTTCCCCGCGGTTCTCAATACGGGAATGATCCCTATCCCAATTCCCGCTTGCTTTTTCTCCGCCCAGACGGAATTTTGGAAGAATTCTACCGGCCACCGGAAGAGCTGGTAGAAGCACAGCACATAGTAACAGATGGCAACTGGATTTTATGGACAGTTGCTGATCGGATGTATGCGCTCGATCGAAAGTCAGGAAAGAGGCAGGAAATTCCAGCCAAATTAGGGCTCATGACCAATCTCTCCCTCTCCGATGGTAAAGCTGTTTGGCGCGAGGATGAAGGATCTCAGGGCGGGCATCTGAAAATGTGGAATTTGGATAAGGGCGAGATTCTGGAACTTGAGAATATTCCGGAGCCCACATCTGATTTGCACACGATGGCAGTTTATCGCAAGGGAAAACTCTTCACCTGCACGCCCTCCGCTCTCCTGCTACTTGATTTGGAAACAGGCCAAAAACTGTGGACCTTCGACTGGAGAGAAGAAACTTGGCCAGGCACTACAGGTTTTGGACCCTGGCGGCTTTATTTGGCCGACCGCCATCTTGCCTGGATCGAGTTGGGAAAGCTGGCTTCTTTGAATAAAGGAGGGACCGACATGTGTTCCCGCCTGGTAGTCGTTGACATGGAAACCGGCGAAAAAATAATCCTCGGCCAGGGAGGAAAAGAGCAACCAGAAGGCGGAAATGCTATCATCGCCGCTTTGACCGACCAGTTCGTCGCCTGGCACGGCTGGCCCGAAGGCGTTTTTTCTCTTCTCCCGACCGAGGCAAAGATCTACGTGTACTATTTCAACGATAAAAAACAGGTCTCATTTGCAGGAACCCCCGGAGGAGGAGAGTCGCCCATAGCCATCGATGAAGAGACAATCGCCTGGCTGACTTTGCCGCCAGAATTTTTTGAAAGTCCTAAACCGGGAGATTCTGTCTCCTTGCGCATCGTCAGACCAATGAAGGCGGAAATTCCTTGATTTTGGAAGCTTGCGATCTAATTTTTTTCTAAAAGGGGAACTTTTGAAGATTTTGCGTTTTCTATATTGAGGGTGTAATTAAGTAAAAGTACCCAGATTTCGGGAGGCAAAGGAAATGGGAAGGGCAGAAATGAATAGTAATAACCGGTAATTGATCCCAGAAATTGCGGGGTCAGGTCTTGCAATGCAACATTGCTACATTTTTGATTGGGACTTGGGGGCAGTCAGCTCCGCTTCTGCTCCGCTTTTGTCTGACAAATGATACGGGGGCAGGTCTTTTAAATCAGGCTTTCAAATTAACAATTTAAAGCGAAACTCCACAATCCTCCAAGAGCAACAGGAAACAAGCAGGCAAATTGACTTATAGCAGAGTTAGCACTTCCGTAAGAAGAGAGGAGATTCAAGATTGAAAATGCGTGATTGCAAGACCTGACCCCATTTTTCTATTTTTGGAAAACAAAAAGGCCCTGGCGGCGACCTACTCTCCCGTGGGGTTTCCCCCAGAGTACCATCGGCGTTGGAGGGCTTAACTTCCGTGTTCGGAATGGGAACGGGTGTTTCCCCTCCACTATGGCCACCAGAGCCAGCAAATCATTCTGTGATTGCTAAATAGATCTCTTTCAAAGAAGGATCCAGGATCTCTACTTGGGCATTCTTCACAATCTGGGCCTTAAATTCTTCCCAGGGTTGGTTGAGTTTTTCTTGATAGGTCTTTTGGGCCCATATCTCCGAGGAAAAGTTTCCCCACTCCGGGTGTTTTGCTTTTATCGCCTCTATTTCCTCAGAAGTGGGTGGAGGCACATTTACACTTTGCTTGAAGCTTTCCCCCAAGCGGTTCATGCTCAGCACAGTGCGGTAAGCCTGGGGCGCCATCATCTCCCAGTATTCCTCCTCGCTCAAACCCTGAGACTTGAGGAACTCGTGAAAGAATTCCTTGCTCTCTGGCACGACTTGGGGAGAATCGAGGAGCGCCCTCTGTTCCTGGGCATATTTGCGGGCTTCATCCTCGCTCGCCAGAAACCCCCTCTTAACCGCTTCGCTGTAGAGAGCTATATCCTCAATTACCTTACGCAGGGCCTCCTTTTTCACTTCCAGGTCAGACTTGCCGGAATTCTGGGGATTCAGGCGAATGGTGAGATACCATAAAGTGTAAAATTTTCCCGTAGCAGGCTCGCCGTTGACCGTCAAAATTACTCGATCGCTAGCCTGCTTCAAGCTTTCCCCAACGGTTCCCGCAAGCGAAGTAGCCTCAAGATTTCGATAAATAATAATCCCCGCTATTGATAGGACCGCTACTGCCGCTATAAGAAGATAAATTCTTTTGATTTTCATTTCTCCTCCCCAGAGACGCTATTTCCTTTTACTAAATATTGGGCTCCTTTTATAAAACTATCCTCTTCCCCTTCTGTCATCTTACCCGGATGGTAAGGTTCACGCTGAGTCCGGTAAAATAGTAACCATCAGATCCCGCAGGGCAGGGAACTTTTGCCGTGGTAGAAACATTCAGTTGAAATTCCCCCACCTGCTCTAAGGGAATCAGGTAAGACCTCTCTATGGTGTCTCCAGATTCTAATACCATGTCCCTGCTTGGCCCGCCAATAAGCAAATCGGGCATGGTTGACCAGACCTTTTTCCCATTTTGGTCGAAGAGCGTCAGGACGAAATATTCCCCGTCAGTGAAGCTCAACCTCTCAATTCTTCCTTTGATATTGCGCAAACTCACGTCACATTTGATTTTTTCACCGATTCTTCCCTCGGCCCGGTAAATCTTTGCAGTAAGAACCAGACCCAGGTCCTCCCGCACATTTCCATAGGCCAGCTGCAGAGGACAACTGGTCATAGAAGCCTCCAAGGGAAGACTGGTGCAGGAAGAAAGCAGAACAATAAAGAGCGGGAAAAGGCCCAAAAGAATTGTTTGTTTGGCAAAATTTTTTGAGCTCATTATGGTCCCCAATACTCAATGTTATAGTAGGGATTGCGAACCACGCAGTAAAGAGGCTGATCCCATTTTAGAACTGTGGAGTAAGTGCTGGTCCAGGTATTCCAGCTGGAACCATTGTAGATGGAGCCATTTAAATTCATTCCTCTTGGCAACTGCCCAGTTTCCACCGTCTCATCCGCAGCGTAGCAATCGGCAGAAGAAAATGAACCAAAGGAAAGGAAACTCCTAATATTTACATCCCTGAGTGTTTGCCAGGAACCATTGTAATAAATTTGTGCCCGCCAGACATAGGGTGTGCCGGTATAAAAAACACGAAAAGCATAGTAACTACCTATTGTTAGGGGATACTGATCAAAAAACCAGGTCTCTGGAGTTCCTCCATAATATCTAAATTGAACAAAAACGCGTGGTTTCGCTCCAACCCCTGCTTCTTTGACCCATCCGGCCTGAAGCCATGTATAGCCACTCATACACCCCACCCAGGCTGAAGTCCAGTGGTTGTAATAGACAACTGGATTGGTAACTAAAATACTGGCGGAAACCCCCTTGAAGTAATTAGCAGTGTAAACACCGGCGAAGAAGTGGGTAGTAGGAGTAGCGACAGTTGCAGTGGAATAGATTAAATGTGCTTCGGTGCTCCAATCTGTTACTACAGAGGATGGCTCCACTGTCATTGGAATATCCATTCCCTCTTATAGGAGCTTGAGGTTATCCTACAGGGAAGGTGGTAAATCAAAGCCCGTAGCGGAATTGGAATAGGTACCAGGGATAATCTCGCCTGGAAGAAGTCCCATTGTAACAAGGAGAACCAAGAACACAGAAACCAGACTCTTAATGACTTCCCTCTTCATTTTCTTCACCTCTAATTTTGGGTGTTTTCTTTTGCATTAACCCTTAATATGAAAGGCAGAGTTTTTCTTTAAAATGTACAGCTTTTTGAGGAATTTTTTTAAGGAATTTCAACTCAAGGGAAAAACAGAAGATCAGTGAAAAACAAGAGTTAAAGTGCCATTAAAAGCGATAGTTGTTCCTGGGTGGAATTTTAATTGATCTCGGAGCAATTTCCTCTCCCCTTGGGTGGATAAAAATCTCGCTGAGCTGAAAGGGGAAGTCCTGTAAGAACTAGTGCGCTCTCTGGAAGAAAGAGGTTCCCCAAAGTGTCTTCGCCGTTGAATGGCTTACTCCTCATGTCTGGGATGGGACCGGGAGTTTCCCTTTCACTATGGCCACCAGAGCCAGCAAATTATTCTGTGATTGCTGAATAGACATCTTCCAAAGAAGGATCTAAGATTTCCACTTTGGCATTCTTCACTATCTGGGCCTTAAATTCTTCCCAGGGTTGGTTGAGTTTTTCTTGATAGGTCTTTTGGGCCCATATCTCCGAGGAAAAGTTTCCCCACTCCGGGTGTTTTGCTTTTATCGCCTCTATTTCCTCAGAAGTGGGTGGAGGCACATTTACACTTTGCTTGAAGCTTTCCCCCAAGCGGTTTAATCGGGGAACCCATCGATGTCGCCTACATGAACTTGTATCTGGCCTCCGATGAGTCCAAGTGGGTAACGGGGGCTGAATTCCTAATTGACGGAGGATACACGGCCCAGTAGAGTTGGAAATTCAGGGGTTTGCTTCAGAACCTTGCGCAAAGGGCTCAATGCAAGACCTGAAACTTACCTAAGGACAAGAGTAAAATCATGGCGCACCTGGTTTGCCCAAAGCTCTGGGGAGCACATCGAGTATTCCGATATAATCAGAGAGGTCCACTTTTATCTCCTCTCCAGAGCCGATGGAACGGAGGGTAGCCTCCACTGGAGGGAAAGCAACTTCTCCGGGAGAAGCAGTGTGATAGAGAAGGAGCCAGTCCTCGCTTGCCCAAAAAGCCAATTCGTCGAGACGCTCCTTCTTAGCTGGAGGAAGATCAAAAAGAAAGGATGTTCCTGAGCCATCGAGCATCACCGAGGAGACTATGAGGTGAAGAGAATCAGGGCTCCAAAGAATGCGCCTGGGAGGAGCATTGAAGCGCTCGGGCCAGAATTCGAGATAACGCCAACCCTGCTCTCGATCCACTATGAAATACGGAGTTCCCATGCCGGGAATAAAACCAGCCAGCATGACGATCCAGCGGCCATCAGGAGAAACAGAAAGAAAAGAACCAATCAAACACCCCGCGGGCAGAGGTGACTCTGGGGAAGGCAGAATCAAACTTGGAAGTTCCATGAGGTGCCGAGTTTCCTCATCGCTAATGCTCCAGAGGTGATATTTCCCCAGAGGGTCCTGGGTGACCATGGCGATGATGTTTCCCTCCAGGGCTATGTATCCCTCTATCCCCTTCTGTTTTCCGAAGGTATTAGGAAATTGAGGGGTCCAGCTTTCCCTTTGATTGTTCTTTAGATCCCAGAGGAAATATTGAAAGCCGTCCCCATCTTTCACCTGAACTATTGCGTTTTCCCGCTTATAGTCTAATGTCAACCAGGTTTTTCCCCCAAAATCGCCTTTCTCCGGGTTTCCTCCTTCCAGGTTCCTGATCTCCCAGCTTCCGTCAGGACGAAAGGTGAGAAGGCCGGTTCCTCCATTTATCAATATAAAATTAGCTTCACTATCGATGGTAGAGGTCAGGGTCACTCTTTTCTCTTCTGGAGTTCTCCAATCACTGAAGAGTATCGCCTCGTCCTTAGGATCGGCCAGGAGCAGGGTTTGGCCTCCGGGGGCGAGATGCGTGGCCCCAGTGCAGGAAGTAAGGAAGATGGAAAGCATTACCAGGGGAAGGAGATTACGGGCCGCCCACATAATATTGGTCGTATAGATGGTAAAGATGATAATTGCCTGCAGGTAAGGGATAGCGTAATAAATTGTCTGAATGAGAATCAATTAAAGGAGAGCTACCTGGGGTATCCACGATAACAACATGGGAGTGGTTCCACCAGTCAACCAAGTCGCCAGCTAACAAATTTCCGGCACTCATCTGATTACCATCGGTAACAGAAGCCCGTGTCTGATTAGTCAGAAAGTCAAGCATATAAGTGTTGATCCAGTTGAAGCTATAGGTGTCATCACTCGTATCATAGGTTCCATGATGGTCGTACCACCATTGAGTGCCATACATACCCGGCCAAACCATCGCTTGGTTCCCGGCATAGATAGACTGGGAAACAAAGTTTGCACAATCACCATTTCCATAAGGAGGGTCAAATCTCTTGTAGTAGGGATTGTAGTTTAGGGCATATTGTCTAGCGTAATTTACTGCTGAATTCCTGTAATAAGTGCAAAGAGTATACCACTCCGGTACATAGTGCTGGGTCCTTAAAACGCTCATTTCAAGTTTAAAACCAGTATAAAATTGAGTTAGGCGGCTGTCCGTCAGGGAAAATTGGTAGTCGTGCGAAGATGGAAATTCGAATACCTCGGTATAGCCATCCTTAACAATTTGGAAGTTCTGGTCAGTCCGAACTAATTCCAGAAAATGGGTTACTCCTACTTGGGAATCAACTATTTTGGGAAAGTTTTTCAAGTTCTCAATCCTTTGCTCGGCCTGTTTCCTTTCCGAATCGTTTGTAGCATTAGCTAATTTTTCCTCCCAGTATTCCATACCTGTGCGGAGATTTGGCTTCCAGGTTATGGTCAGAATCTCTCTGGCTTGGACTGAGAGAGTCAAATCAATTTGTTTCAAGGTCCCTGGAATGAGAGAGACAGTGGAAGTAAAGCTCAAGACTTGGCCATAGAGATTGCCCCAGTTCCGCCAGAATTCAGCCCGCCTCTGCTCGTATTCCTGTAATTTAGAGGAACTTGAAGCGTAAAGCTGGCTAAGCAGGGAAAGGGTACCAGGATTTGTGACAGCGTTCGTCCTCATCTGATAGGCCTGCTGGATGAAGCTCTCCACCTCTTCAAAGGAAACGGATTGCTCGGTTGTTTGCATAGCCTGGGAGAAAGAAGGGGCGGGGAATCCTAGGGTAAAAAGGAGGGCCGCACTCAAAAAGAGCCCAAACACTTTTTTCATTTCTTCACCTCCAAATTTTGGGTGTTTCCTTTTGCATACACCCTCAATCTAAAAGACGAGCTTGCCCTCTAAAATGGGCCACTTTTTCCAAAATATTTTTCAACTTTTTTTAGAATTCAGAAAACAGCGAGGTTTTAAAGATCTCTCCTAACCTATTTCCTCTTTCTCCTGCGGTGAGGCTTGGGAGAAAGAATGGGTGGAAGATCCAAAGACAAAAAAGGCGCTGAAGGAAGTCGGAGGCATTCCTGGAGTCTGGGAAAAGAAGGAAAAACAAAAAGGCCCTGGCGGCGACCTACTCTCCCGTGGGGTTTCCCCCAGAGTACCATCGGCGTTGGAGGGCTTAACTTCCGTGTTCGGAATGGGAACGGGTGTTTCCCCTCCACTATGGCCACCAGAGCCAATTTATTCGTTGAACTCTCAAAACTGCATAGGGCAAATCGATCTATGGACAAGACCAAAACTTAGTAGGTCAAGCCGCTCGGCCTATTAGTACTGGTCAGCTCAACTCATTACTGAGCTTACACTCCCAGCCTATCAACCTGGTAGTCTACCAGGGGCCTTACCACCATGACGGTGAGGGAAACCTTATCTTGGAGAGAACTTCGCGCTTAGATGCTTTCAGCGCTTATTCCACCAGGCATAGCTACCCGGCTTCTGCCACTGGCGTGACAACCGGTACACTAGAGGCCTGTCTATCCCGGTCTTCTCATACTAGGGACAGCACTCCTCAAGTTTCCTTGCGCCCGCGACGGATTAGGACCGAACTGTCTCACGACGTTCTGAACCCAGCTCGCGTGCCGTTTTAATGGGCGAACAGCCCAACCCTTGGGACCTTCTCCAGCCCCAGGATACGACGAGCCGACATCGAGGTGCCAAACCCTCCCGTCGATGTGGACTCTTGGGAAGGATCAGCCTGTTATCCCCGGGGTAGCTTTTATCCGTTAAGCCCGGACCCTTCCATGCGGGATCCGAGGATCACTAAGCCCTGCTTTCGCATCTGCTCGACTTGTAGGTCTCGCAGTCAGGCTCCCTTATGCCTTTGCACTCAACAGCTGATTGCCAACCAGCCTGAGGGAACCTTTGGGCGCCTCCGTTACTGTTTAGGAGGCGACCGCCCCAGTCAAACTGCCCGCCTGACACTGTCCCCCTGCCGGTTTACGGCTCGAGGTTAGAACCCCAGCATACCAAGGGTGGTATCTCAAGGTTGGCTCCACCGAAACTGGCGTCCCGGTTTCTCAGCCTCCCACCTATCCTGCACAAGGTGTACCAAAATCCAATATCAGGGTACAGTAAAGCTCCACGGGGTCTTTCCGTCCTGTCGCGGGTAGCCCGCATCTTCACGGGCACTGCAATTTCGCCGGATCCCTGGTCGAGACAGCGCTCAAGTCGTTGCGCCATTCATGCGGGTCGGAACTTACCCGACAAGGAATTTCGCTACCTTAGGCAGTTACTCCTATGTCGCCATAGGGACTGGACCATATCTTCATCCCTCTTGAGGAGGGATGTCTGGCGTATGGCCTCTGAGGATTCTCTCACATACCTCTTGCAATGGGCGTAGTCTTTTACGCCCTTTGCCGTTAGGGTTCATAGCGTATGCCTTCTCGACGATACGCACTAACCCGGTAGGGGTCAGGTGCTCTTTACGGTCCATCATTGCCAGAATCTCGCGAAACCTCTCATAAGTTTCCCTTTTACAGCTGTAGGGAGTGATGTAGCGTTCAAAAAAAGGGATTACCTTTTCTTTGAGGCTTCGACGATCCGCAATTGCATAGACCAGCACCTTGGGATTTCCTGGCTTGGGATAAATTCTTCCCGTGTGAAAGATTTTCCGTAGGGTTTCTAAGAGCGCACGACCACTTACGTGTTGATACACGAAAAATTCCGGATCAACATAGTAGCCGAAGCAACCCGGGTGCTCTTTGATGCTTACTGTGAGGGCACCCTCTCCCTCGATAAATCCTGCCAGGAAATACTTTAACCTCTCGGTAGGCGAGAGTCTTTCCTGCTGATTTGCTCCACCCAATGCATTGTCACCTCCTCGGTAGCATGGGATACACGAGCGTTCCAGCATATAGCCAGATTTTTTAACGGCCACTTGAAGGTAACCGTTATAGTTACGGCCGCCGTTCACAGGGGCTTAGATTCTGAGCTTCGCCTTGCGGCTAACCCCTCCTCTTAACCTTCCTGCACTGGGCAGGCGTCGGCCCCTATACATCGCCTTTCGGCTTAGCAGAGACCTGTGTTTTTGTTAAACAGTCGCTCGAGCCTGTTCGCTGCGGCCCCTCCCTCCCGTGAAAGTAAATTTCTTGGGTTGAAGGGGCACCCCTTCTCCCGAAGTTACGGGGCTAGATTGCCGAGTTCCTTAACCAGGGTTCTTCCGCGCGCCTTGGCAGAAAACTGCCCGCCTACCTGTGTCGGATTGCGGTACGGACACATATCCCCCAATGCTAGGGGCTTTTCCAGGCAGCTAGTTGGGCGGAGTTCGCCACAGCCGAAACTGCAGCTCCCATTCACCTCTCAGGTTTAACGGCTCCCGGATTTACCAAAGAGCCACCCTACGGGCTTAGACCGGTACAACCATTAACCGGCTCCGCTTACCTCTCCGCGTCCCCCCATTGCTTTTTACGGGGAATATGTGGCATCGGAATATTAACCGATTTATCCATCACCTACGCCTTTCGGCCTCGGCTTAGGCCCGGCTTACCCTGGGCGGACGAACCTTCCCCAGGAAACCTTAGGCTTTCGGCGGCAAGGATTCTCGCCTTGCTTTTCGCTACTTATGCCGGCATTCTCACTTCCATCCAGTCCAGTAGTCCTTTTGGTCTACCTTCTCCCCAGATGGAACGCTCCCCTACCGCGTCGAACCGAAGTTCGACACCTGCAGCTTCGGTACTAAGCTTGAGTCCCGAACATTGTCGGCGCAAGAGCGCTTGACCAGTGAGCTGTTACGCACTCTTTAAATGATGGCTGCTTCTGAGCCAACATCCTGGCTGTCTAGGCGCCCTCACTTCCTTAATAGACACTTAGCTTAGATTTAGGGACCTTAGCTGGCAATCTGGGCTGTTTCCCTTTTGACGACGAAGCTTAGCCCCCGCCGTCTCACTTCCAGGGTACGGCAAGGCGGCATTCGGAGTTTGATTGGGTTTGGTAGTCTGGTATGACCCCTAGCCCATTCAGTGCTCTACCACCGCCCGCTAGTCACCTGAAGCTGCACCTAAATGCATTTCGGGGAGAACCAGCTATCTCCGGGTTCGATTGGAATTTCTCCGCTACCCACAGCTCATCCTAGGAGTTTTAACCCCCCACAGGTTCGGGCCTCCACGGAAGGTTAGTTCCGTTTCACCCTGGCCATGAGTAGATCACCCGGTTTCGGGTCTATGATACGCGACTTGTCCCGAAGGACGACGCCCTATTCAGACTCGCTTTCGCTACGGCTCCGGATGTTACTCCTTAACCTACGCCGCGCACCATAACTCGCCGGCTCATTCTTCAATAGGCATGCGGTCAGACTGTAAGGCTCGCCGAAGCAAGCCCTACATAGTCCTTCCACCGCTTGTAGGCATACGGTTTCAGGTTCTATTTCACTCCCCTCCCGGGGTTCTTTTCACCTTTCCCTCGCGGTACTTTGTTCGCTATCGGTCGCCAGAGGTATTTAGCCTTAGGAGATGGTTCTCCCGGATTCCTACGGGTTATCTCCCGCAGTACTCAAGGATGCTGATGGAGAGATAGGAACTTTTCGCCTACAGGACTTTCACCTTCTATGGTTGACCTTTCCAGGATCATTAGACTAAGTCCCTATTTTGTAACTCTCCCCTTGGTCTGCAGCACAAGGACACAGCACCTTGCAACCCCAGCTGAGCAACGCCTGCAGGCTTGAACACTCAACTGGTTTAGGCTCTTCCCCTTTCGCTCGCCACTACTTAGGGAATCGCATTTTGCTTTTTTTTCCTCGGGGTACTGAGATGTTTCAGTTCCCCCACTTGCCCTCCTGCACCTATGTATTCAGCACAGGATGACGCGGTAAACCGCGCCGGGTTTCCCCATTCGGGATCCCTCGGATCAACGCTCGCTTGCAGCTCACCGAGGAATATCGCAGCTTGCTACGCCCTTCATCAGCCTCTTAGCGCCAAGGCATCCACCGTACGCCCTTCTTTTGCTTGACCTACCAAGCAATAATTGCAGCTTTTTACCCTATGCAGTTTTCAAAGTTCAACGACCCGGATTCCCCGGATCAGACTAAAAGAGAAAGGGAATCCCCTTTCTCTTTCAATCAAGAGGGTTGTACCCTCAAAACTAAACAGTGTAGGCGTGAGGAGCCGGACGTCTCCCACTTAAGGGAAAACTCCGTCCTTTCCAGCGGACACCGTACCGCTGCTCCTTAGAAAGGAGGTGATCCAGCCGCACGTTCCCGTACGGCTACCTTGTTACGACTTAACCCCCCTTACCGAGCACACCTTCGGCACCTTCCTCCCTTGCGGGTTGGGTGAGGTGACTTCGGGTGCACTAGACTCAGGTGGTTTGACGGGCGGTGTGTACAAGGCCCGAGAACGTATTCACCGCAGTATAGCTGACCTGCGGTTACTAGCAACTCCATCTTCATGCAGGCGAGTTGCAGCCTGCAATCTGAACTGAGGCCTGATTTCTGGGATTAGCTCCACCTCGCGGTCTTGCAACCCTTTGTTCAGGCCATTGTAGCGTGTGTGTAGCCCGGGACATAAGGGCCATGAGGACTTGACGTCATCCCCACCTTCCTCCGGCTTATCGCCGGCAGTCTCCCTAGAGTGCACACTGCCTTTCGACAGCGTTAGCAACTAAGGACGAGGGTTGCGCTCGTTGCGGGACTTAACCCAACATCTCACGACACGAGCTGACGACAGCCATGCAGCACCTGTGCACGTGTCCTTGAATAAAATTCAAGAAAAGCGCCATCTCTGGCGCGGTCACGTGCGTGTCAAACCCCGGTAAGGTTCTTCGTGTAGCGTCGAATTAAACCACACGCTCCGCTGCTTGTGCGGGCCCCCGTCAATTCCTTTGAGTTTCAGTCTTGCGGCCGTACTCCCCAGGTGGGGTACTTATCGCGTTAGCTGCGGCACAGAAAAGATTGAACCTTTCCTACACCTAGTACCCAACGTTTAGGGCTAGGACTACCGGGGTATCTAATCCCGTTTGCTCCCCTAGCTTTCGCGCCTCAGCGTCAGGGACAGACCAGGAAGCCGCCTTCGCCACTGGTGTTCCTCCCGATATCTACGCATTTTACCGCTACACCGGGAATTCCACTTCCCTCTTCTGTCCTCACATCCCCCCAGTATTGAATGACTCCTCTCAGTTGAGCCGAGAGATTTCACATTCAACTTAGAGGGTCGCCTACACGCCCTTTACACCCAGTAATTCCGGACAACGCTCGCCCCCTACGTATTACCGCGGCTGCTGGCACGTAGTTAGCCGGGGCTTTCTTCAGGGGTACCGTCAAAGATCATCAGGTATTTCCCGACGATCCCTTCGTCTCCCTGAACAGGGCTTTACAATCCAAAGACCTTCATCGCCCACGCGGCGTCGCTGGGTCAGGCTTTCGCCCATTGCCCAATATTCCTTACTGCTGCCTCCCGTAGGAGTCTGGGCCGTGTCTCAGTCCCAATGTGGCTGACCGTCCTCTCAGACCAGCTACCCATCATAGCCTTGGTAGGCCATTACCCTACCAACTAGCTAATAGGACGCGGGCTCATTCCAAAGTGATAGCAGGCTTGCGCCTTCCGCCATCTTTCCTCTATCCTTCCGTCGAAGGAAAGAGCTTATCCGGTATTAGCACCCCTTTCGAGGTGTTATCCCGGTCTTCAGAGTAAATTACCCACGCGTTACTCACCCGTGCGCCGCTAAACCAGAACTCCGGTTGCCCTTCGTTCTGGCCCGCTCGACTTGCATGTATTAGGCACGCCGCCAGCGTTCGTCCTGAGCCAGGATCAAACTCTCCATGAAATAAAACTCCTTAACGGAGTTAACTTCTGGAATTGACAGGTGCAAGAAAACCTTGTACCTGCTTGGTGCCTACACTGTTTAGTTTTCAAGGTGCAACCAGAAAGCCAATCTTCCTGGGCCTGACAACAAAAAGGAAAAAGAATTACTTCACCTACTTTATCGGCTCTTTCTTTCCGCCTCTTTGGTTGTCAAACTTAAAAGGCATGTTGATTATAGGGAAGGGCAGATACTCTGTCAATAGAGGAAGGGCAATTTTTTCAAGATTTTTTACTGAATTTAAAAGGCCTTGAAAGATAGATTTCTAAAAGGTAGAGAGCAGTCGCCAGGACAAGGAACCACATCCTTAAAGAGGTTTCTCACAAAATAAGGGGCAGATCGTTCAAGATTTCCAGGGAAATTTTCGCGTAAAATCTTTCTCCTTTTAATTTCTTCCCCTTTAATTCCTCAGTCTTGCTTGGGCAGGAGCATCACGTAAGGGGTGTATCCGAAGCCCAGGGTCTCACCGGTTCTGGCATCGAAGATGTAGATGTCCTGATGGGTGGTGAAGTGTTCGATCCACCCGGGGTCTTCTTTGGCGATCTCCTCATAAATCAGGCCACCCAAACTCCTGGTGTGAGCTTCCCAGGGTCGACGAGTCACGTTCACGGTCACAAGGTAGATCAGGTCATCTGGTCTTCGATCCGGCGGGGATAGCATACCGGGATCAAAGTAGCGGATGTAATCGGACCACCTCAGGAGAAGACACTGGGGATTTTTCGGGGTATCGGCCACTTCATTTTGCATGCGAATCATGATCTCCTGGATCGTCTCCTCGATAGGAAAGAGATCGGGGGAGCGCAAGTCAGGAATCTGGATCCAACTCAAATCCCTGATCTCGTAAGCCTGGGCAGGGGTGCCTCCGGGGAAAGAGAAAAGAATAAGGACCCCCAATAGAATTAGGGAGAGCAGGGTGATATGTAATGCTTTCTTCACTTCCTTGCCTCTTTAAAAACTAATCTATAAGCAGGCCGGCTCTCTGCCAATAAAGGGGGAACAAATTTTTTCAAGATTTTTTGGAAAGCCGCAAGCGGGTCGAGATGAAAACCTCTGCCAGATAAATGGCCATGGTCAAAAGAAGCAACCACTCCCTTAAGAAAATTTCTTTTTCTCCAGAGGGCATATCGGTCAGTATTTCTTCAGAAATCCCAGGGTAAATTTTTCCTCCCGTTCTCGAGGAAATTGCTTTCAGATTATCGAGGTCCAGCCCCAGCTCCTCCGTTTCCTCATCCGGGAACCAGAAAGCCTGAGTGTACTTTTTCTCCCCCTGGAAGGCGTTGAGAAGATAAATGCCGCGGCCCCAGAGCGCAATTTTTTCCTCAAACTCTTCCGGCCCGGTCTTCCTCACCTGAGCATGAGCCACTTTTCCTTCCGGTCCCTCAATGGTCAGGATCAGGGGCTCTGGATCTGGGGAAAAAGCGCGGAAATACAGGGATTTCCCCTTGAGTTCAGGGTAGAACGCCAGCGGTTTGTACGGGGGCGCTACCCAGCCGAGGACGCTGGCCCAGAAATCCGAAAAACCCTCCCAGCCTGAGAGCTCCCCAGTCCAGGGCCCGGCAAAATCACTGGTCCAGGCTGCCACCCTCCCCTGTCCTTGAGTCCAGAGAGCGAGGAGAGGCTCTCTCTGGGGCAGGAATTCGTACAGGGCGATGGCTCTCTCCTTCAGCCGGGTCTTGAGATACCCTTGCAGGGGAGGAATTTTTACGGGTTTAAGGACGGTCATGGAGGGGTTAAATTCCGCAAGCAGTTCCCCTTCCTCCACTTTCTTGCCCTGCTGTTCTGCGCTGGGAGGGAAAATTACTGAGGGAATCTCCTCCCCAGCCGTGACCTGAGCAAATTTCCCCTCTCCTAACTGGGAGATCTGCCTCATGAAATCCAGATCGGCGTCTGCCCCAACCGCTATCGCTGTAGTGTAAACCCCGTTTTTCCTCCCCTCGCTCACGATGGTGGCGAAATCTCCCTCGCTGGACTTTCCGTCCGAGATCAAAATCACATGTTTCAGCGGCGCCTGCGAGCCCTCGAGGGAGCGATAAGCTTCCTGAAGGGCCAGATAGGCGTTGGTGCCGCCCCCAGGCCCCCTCATGGAAATTCTCTCCTTGATCTGACTGAAATTTCTTCCCGCTCCCAGAGACAGAGCCCATTGTGGCTGGTCAGCGAAAAAGAGTACACCCACCTGATCAAACTCCCTTAGGGGAGCCGAGGCGTGAATCGCCACCTCCTCTGCCAGGTCGAGCTTTTGTATTCCCTGAGAAAGCTTCCACATCGAGGAAGAGTTGTCGATCACAAAAATCAGGGCCATTTCGGGGATCTCTTTTTCCAGTTGAGGAGCAGAGAGTACAGGGAGCAGCTCCTCCAGCTCGCTCCTGAAATACCCTCCCAGGGTGAAGGAGTGACCGCCGCCTATCGCCAGGAGGCCGCCCCCGAAATCCCTCACGAAGCTCGAGAGGGCCTTTATTTTGCCCTCACTCAGCTCGTTGGGGCTGACGTCCAGAAGACAAACTCCTTCGTAGGCAGCAAGCTGTTGGGGCTCTTCCGGAAAATCCTGGGGCACAATCAGATCAAAGGGAAAACCCTGAACCTCTAACAGGCGGCAAAATTCCTCTGCGTTGGGCTGGTTGGATACAACAAGGATTCCTTTCCGTTCCAAAACCTGAACGTATAAACGAGAGAGGTTATTTTCCAGAAAGAGGTCCCCCTTGAGCAGTTCTGCTTCTACGGCGTGGATTCCCCCCTCCTCGAAAGAAACGTAATAGGTGAAAAAGTTATCGCCTTCCTCCAAATTAAGCGCCTCATGGAGGATTTCCTTTCCATCCAGGCGCAAAGCGAAATCGGTGTTATTGAGGCCCTGGGTCCTCAGGCGCACGTGCAGGGGGAAAGCCTGATTTTTGATAACTGTGGTGGGAGCATAAAGGGAAACTGAGGAGTCCTTCCAGGGCGGAGAAACGGGGATGGCGTCCACCTTAATGTCTTTTTTCTTGCAGGCCTCGATCCCGCTTTCCATCCCTCCTTCTGTGTCCGCTCCGTCACTTAAAAGCACAATTTTCCCACCCCCTTCGGGAATGAGCGCTGAGGCGTCCTGAAGGGCTTTTCCCAGATCTGTGAAATGTTCATCGCCGAAGAAAAGTGCGTACTCCTCCACACCTTTTGCCGAGGGCAGATCGGAAAGATTAAGGGTAAGGCCTGTGGAGCGCGAGTTGTCCAGAAGGTAAATCAGCTTTCCTCCCCTGGAAGAAATGTAAAGGACCGGGTTGGCCAGGGCAAAAATCAGGAGGACAAAGGCCAGGGCCCTCAGCATCTGGGATATTAACCTGCGCTTCTTCCCCCAGAAGAAAAAGGGGGTAATGAGGAGTAACAGGAGCAGGTAGGGGTTAAGCAGGTCAAACATGCCTTTTCCTCAAAATTTCCTCGATCAAAATCAGGGTGAGGGGAAAGGCCAGGAAAAAAGGCGTAAGGTCGCGGGGGGCGTCAGTGCTTTCGGAAGCGCCAAGCCTCTCCACCTCCGTGTGCCTGGTGAGGTTTGACTCCTCCTCGGACATCAAAGCGCAGCTGTAAAAGCGGAGCTCTTGCGCTCCCTTGTGCAAATAAAGCCCGGGAGGGGAGCCCGAAAAGCGCTCTCCTCCATAAGAGGGCTCAAGGAGCTCCTCGCTTCTGACCTGCTCCGGCAAGACTGGTCCTGGCTCATCTCCGGTCAGGAAGCGCACCACGTTGGCCAGAAAAACGGGGAACGAGGCCTCCAGGGTAAAATTGGAGTAGCTTAGATTGGGGGAAAAGACTACGGCCTTCCGCCCGGCGATGGTCCCTTGCAAAAGAAAGGGGGCTCTCCCCCAGTAGCCAACGGGAACCAGGGTTGGCGACTGGATTACGGGAACCTGATAGAAATCAACTGAGGACAGGTCCAGAAACTCCAGAAGGGGGCTCTCCTTGAGGACGGGAAACCCTTCCTCCTCTATTCCCAGCCAGGGAAAAAATCCGTTTCCCTGGGGTGGGTGTACGACAAACAGAGGAGTATCGGGCAGGGATTGGGGTAGGAAATTTTCGAAGACCACAAGGTCTCCCTGCAGATCAGGGCTATAGTCCTGGGGATTGACGGAGACCACCATAAGGTTCATCGCCTGGAAGGCGCTTTTTAGAAAAGGCGAGCTGGAAACGAGGATTACCTTCAGGGGCTGTGGCCTGACTACGTAGATGACGTTGTCCCAGGGCAGGGCATCTTTTTCCTCGATCTCCACTTTCAGGTAGGGCTTGGTCGAGGTCAGGGTCAGGGAAACCTCCTCTGAGCCCATGCTCTCCATCCAGATGGATGCTGGCTCCTTCAATCTCTGGCCGTCTATCAAGAGGTGCACTTCTCTCTCCTTCTGGGAGAAGTTTTTGAGCGAAAGCCAGAGCACGGGATCCTGAAACTTTGAGGAGACGATTGCCAGGTTATCAGAAACTTGCCCAACGGCCTGAGAGTGAAGCACCAGTTGGGGAAACCTTTCAGGAAAGAGGGAAAATGCCAGATCGGAGAAGAGGTACACCTCTACTTTTTTGGGGGCCGCCCATTTGTCCAGGAGCTCCAAAAGTCCCAGGATATCGGTGGAAGAGTAAGATGGTTCCAGCGCCCGCAGGGCGTCTTTTAGCTTCTGGGAATTGGTGGTAAAGCCCTGGACAATTCTCGGGGGAGAGCTCAATTCCCAGAGGGAGACCGTGTTCCCGGAAGAGAGAAGTTCCTCCGTTTTTGCCTGTGCCAGGTCAAGGGCTAAAGATAGCCTGTCAGGGACAATATCCTGAGCCATCATGGAAAGAGAAGTGTCCACCACCACCACGCAGTATTTTCCGGACCAGGGAGGAATTACGCCCTGGGGGCCAGCCACGGCAAGGGAAAGGAAGATTAAAAAGAGGAGCTGGAGCACAATGATCAAGTTCTTGATCAGTTGCCACCGGGTAAATCTAAAGAGAACTTCCTTCCTGGCCCTCAGAAAAAGGAAAACCTGAGAAACCTCTCGCAATCGCCTTCTCGGTCTGCGCAGGACAATCCAGAGAAAAAGGAGGGCGCTTAACAGCGAAAAAAGAAAAAACGGCTGAGAGAAATTCATTATCGCAAAATTCCCGCCATAGGAAAGCGCTTCAAAATTAGCTCCTCGCAGGAAAGAGAGCTGGGAACAAATAGATAAGGAATCTGGTGAGCCAGGCAAAAGCTGCGCAGGGAAGCCCGCCACCTCTCAAAGGTTTCTTGAAATACTTTGACGGTTTGTTCCTCCAGGGTGACCTCCACTTTTGTCCCCCACTCCCTGTCCTCCAACTCCAGGTCTCCCCCATATTCTAACTGGAACTCTTCAGGAGCCAGGATGTGCATAAATATTACCTGATGTCCTCTGGCCAGCAGCCTTTTTATTCCCCCTTCCACACCCAGGGGATCCAGGGCGTCCGAGATAAGGAAAATGAGCGAGGGCCTGGGGTTCAATTCGGCGTATCTGGAAATCTCTCTGTTCAGGTGACACTGCCCCTGCGACCTTATCCCGGAGAGGAAATCAAAAAAGGAGGGAATTTGATAGCGTCCCCTTTTTTCTGGATAAGAGTAACCGTCGGGTAAACTCTGAAACTTTACCCAGTTGTACCCGGAGCAGGCTATGAATCCCAGGGCAGCAATTAACCTTAGGGAATAGGCAAGCTTATTGGGAGAGCCCCAGTCCATCGAGTTGGAGCAATCCAGGAGGAAATGAATGGTAATTCCCTCTTCATCCCTGTAAACCTTCACAAAAGGCCTGTCGAGGCGCGCATAGGAGTTCCAGTCAATCAGGCGGAAATCGTCTCCCCAGGTGTAGGTGCGGAAATCAGCAAACTCCACCGAAGCCCCGCCCTTGCGCACAAGGTGCTCTCCCGCACCTCTTCCGGCAATGCCTGGTTTGGGCTTGAACCGAAGAAGTGCCAGCCTCCCTAAAAACGCCTCTGAAAAGTCAGGGAAATTGGCGAGTCCGCTCATTCAGCGCGCTGTTCGCTTGAGCACATCCTCGATTACGGCATCGGGGGAAATGCCCTCAGCCTGAGCCTCAAAATTTAAAAGAATTCTGTGCCTTAAAGCGGGAAGGGCCACGGCCTGGACGTCTTCCAGAGAAACGTTGAACCTCCCCCGCTCCAGGGCCCTGACCTTTGCAGCAAGGACCAAAGCCTGTGCTCCTCTGGGGCTGGAGCCGTAGCGCACGTAGCGCCTTACCGTCTCCCCTGACTTGTTGTTCTGGGGACGGGTAGCTTCAATAAGGTTAATCACGAACTCGTAAACTGGCCGGGAAATAGGAACCTCCCTGGCCAGAGCGGCCATGTCCAGAAGGTCTTTCCCCTCAACTACCTTTCTCGGGTTGGGCTCATAAGTCCCCGTGGTCCTGGACAAAACCTCTGTCATCTCTACGTCTGAGGGATAATCGATGAGGATTTTGAGGAAGAACCGGTCCAGCTGTGCTTCGGGCAAGGGATAAGTCCCTTCCATTTCTATGGGGTTCTGGGTGGCAAAGACGAAGAATGGCTGAGGGAGCATGTGGGTCTGCCGGGCCACGGTTACCTGGCCTTCCTGCATCGCCTCGAGGAGCGCAGACTGAGTTTTTGGGGTAGCTCTGTTGATCTCGTCCGCCAGGATCACGTTAGCGAACACCGGCCCTTCCTGAAAGCGAAAGCTCCTCCTGCCTAACTCCTCCTCAAGCACCATCGTTCCCGTGATATCGGCGGGCATGAGGTCAGGGGTAAACTGAATCCGGGAGAAGCTGAGGTCCACGACCTGGGCCAGGCTCTTGATCATCAGAGTTTTGCCCAGACCAGGAACCCCTTCCACCAGGGCGTGGCCTCGAGCAATCAGGCAGACGATCAGACTGTTCAGGACATCCTCCTGCCCCACGAGAATTTTTCCCACTTCCTGCCTGATCAGATGAAAGTTTTCCGCAAACTTTTCCGGTGTCATGGGCTTTCCTCCAGATATTGATAGTACCTGTGAACCAAATCTTCAAAATGCGGGGGAAGCGCCAGCCGCAAGAACTGTTCCGCCGCTTTCGCCTCGTAGTCCGGAAGAACCTCACTGAAACTGTAAAAGGAACCTGTATCTGAATTGCCGGGAGCAAACACCTTGAATTTCCCCTCCGCTTCTCCGGGAAAAACGAGTGGCTCCCCCTTCCCGTTCAGGGGCTGGGGAGGGAGGTAAATCAGGCCTTCAGGAAGCTGAGATTCTCTTCCGGCTTGAGACTTAGTATATGCGCTTATGTCCTCTTCCTTTTCGCTCGGGGCCAATCCGCCCTGGGTGCCCATACCCTGCCCCTGCTCCACCTCGCCGGGGGTCTGACCGGTTCCTTCTGAAAGCTGAGCCTGGAGTTTTTTCTCCAGGGGTTTGATGCCAGAAAGGAGAGAGCTCAGTTTCAAGTAAGCGGAGTCCTCCTTGCCGGGAATCCCCACGAGCTTACTGGAAATTTCCCCCAGCTTGTTTGAGTTCTGGTTTAGCGAGTCAACCATCTCTTTCAGGGCGGAGTTTATGGGGCCTTCGGGGAGGTCTTTCATTTTTTCGGCGATTTTCGCCGCCTGGGTCATTTTTTCTTCCGGGGTCAACCGGGAAAGCTGCTCTAAACTCGAAGTGCTCTTGTTTTTCAACCCCCAGGTGATGAAGGAAAGCTCTTCGGAAGCCTCAAGCTTCTTGAGGGCCTCACTGTCCTTCTTCATGAGCTCTTCAAGGAGCTTCCTGGCATCTTCCAGATTGATGCCCGCTTCCCGAAAATTTCCTTCCTCCAGGTGCTTTTTTGCTTGGAGCACCTGGAGGTAAACAGCCTCTTTCTCGCTCCCGGGGAGGGCGGAGAGATCACGAAGCAGCGCTGCGGTTTCCGAAAACAAGCGCTCCTGTGAGGGTCCGAAGTTCAGTTGAGACACAAAGGGTGCTATGGAAAAAACTGCTATGGCAACAATAATCGGGACAAGATGTTTTCGGGAAGTTATCCTGGGCAGGGCTTCCTCGGGCTTAACGTCCTCAAGGCGCCTGCAGACGTCATCAAGTAAAAGTTTTTCCAGCGCGGTAGAGGGGCCATTCCTCTGGAGAACCTCGTAGGCAGTGACCAGCCTCTCCTCTAACTTGAGGTTTTTATCGGCCAGGAAAAGGGTATGCACGGCATCCGACCTGCGCATAAGGAAATACGGGATCAGGGAAAGCCAGAAAATCGGGATCAGGTAAAAAAACCAGGCCAGGCCGGAGGAGAACAGCCTGCCAGAAAGAAATACAAGGGCCTCACTGAGAACAATAAGCCCAAAAATCCAGTTAAAGCTCAGGGAAAAATAACCCCTTGCGCTTTGAGAGAGAACCTTCCTATAAAAATCCTGCAAGAAATCTTTTTCCACCGTTTTCCCTTTTCCATTAGATAACAGGAAAACGGGAGAAAGTTCAAAAAGTGCGCAGCCTGATGAATTTTTTCTTTCCCACCCTTAAGACGGCGCCGTCAGCAACCGCCGTGAGGACAGACCTCTCATGGTAAGGGAGAGGCTCGTTGTTGAGATAAATTCCTCCCTGCTTCAAAAGGCGTCTGGCCTCAGACCTCGTGCTCACGAGGCCCTGGTCCACCAGAAAAGAAATGAGGTCGAGGGGCAAGGAGATTTTTTTCTCGGGCATTTCCGTGGGAAACATTTTCTGACTGAAAACACGCTCAAACTCCTGGCGGGCACCTTTAGCACTTTCCGGAGAGCGAAGCCAGGAGACAATCCTGGTGGCCAGTTCAAGCTTGACATTTCGGGGGTTTATCGCTCGGGAAGCTATCTTTTCCTCCAAGGATTTCACCTCCTGAGGCGTCCCCAAATTAAGATAGAGGAAATAGTGGGACATAACGTTGTCCGGGATAGACATCATTTTTCCGAACATCTCCTGGGGGGAATCAGTAATGGCGATCACGTTGTCCATGCTCTTGCTCATCTTTAATGTTCCGTCGGTTCCCTCGAGGATGGGCATGGTCAGGCAAACCTGCGGCTCCTGGCCCATTTCTCTCATCAGCTCCCGGCCCACTAAAAAATTAAAGAGCTGGTCGGCACCACCCATTTCCACATCGCAATTTAAAGCCACGGAATCGTAAGCCACCATCAGTGCGTAAAGAAACTCGTGAAGGAAAATGGGGACGCCAGAAGAATACCTCTTTTGAAAATCCTCCCTCTCCAGCATCTGGGCCACAGTGTACCTGGCTGCGATGTGCACCAGGTCTTTGAGAGTCATGTTCTCCAGCCACTGGCTGTTGTAGACTATGCGGGTCTTCTCAGGGTCAAGGATTCGTGTCACCTGCTGGTGGTAGGTGCGCGCGTTCTCCATAACCTCCTCCTTGGTCAGGGGAGGCCTGACCGCTGATCTTCCCGTGGGATCGCCGATGCGGGCAGTGAAATCCCCGATCACGAAGACAACTGTATGCCCCAGGTCCTGAAACTCCCTCATTTTCAGAAGGCAGACGACATGGCCCAGGTGAATGTCCGGCCTCGAGGGATCAGCGCCATATTTAATTACCAGCGGCTTTCCGCTCTGGACAGACCTTTCCAGCTTCTGGAGCAGGTCCTCTGGCGTGACCAAGTCCACTACGCCCTTTTTGAGAATTTCCAGTTGTTCTTTTGCGCTCAGCTTTTTCATTTCACCTGTTCTTGCCGGTTTTTGAAATTTGATAATACCTGGAGAAAGCCTGCTTGTAAACTATTTTTTAACTCCAGCGGGATTTCTGGTGGAAATTTTTTATTTCTGGAGAGGTAAGCTAAGGTGTCTTCGAGGAGCGCGCCGATCTCTGGAGTTGCCTTCTTAAAAGCACCGGACCCAGAGCGTCAAAAAGCCAGCCGAAGATGAATTCCAGAACGGGGATGATCCTCAGCCATTGAGGGAGGTAAATTTCCCTCCGAGGACGGTTAAGCAACATCAAAACTTTGGAGGCTACCTTTTCCGGGCTTAAGGGGAAGATCTTCCCAGGAATTCTCAAACTGGCCTCTGCAGGGGTGCGCTCGAAGAACTCCGTATCCACAGGCCCCAGCTTGATTGAAGAAACCGCTATCGATCCTTTGAGCTCCCGGTGAAGCGCAGAGCTTAAAGTCGAAAGGAAAGATTTCGTAGCACAGTAAAGAGCCACGCCCTGAGAAGGAATCTCACTTGAAATAGAGCTAATGTTGACTATATAACCTCTGCTCCGACTTCTCATTCCCGGATGAAAGAGCTTGATTAAGTGCACCGGGCAAGTGGCATTGAGCTCGATCATCTCCTTAGTTAAATCCCAGGGCATGTCTTTAAGGTAGCCGTACCAGCCAAAGCCGGCGTTGTTAATCAGGACGTCAACCCCCTGAAATTGCTCCTCCACCCAGAGGAAAAGCCTGATCCTTTCCTCTTCTTTAGTCAGGTCGCAGGGAAAAGAGAACGCCTGGCCCCCCTTGCGCTGAATTTCCTCCTTTAAAGAATTCAGCACCTCCTCGCTTCGGGATACCAGGATCACTTTTAACCCTGCTTGTGCAAGCTTCAGGGCGATTGCCCTTCCGATTCCCCTTGAGGCACCGGTGACCAGGGCCACCTTCCCTTCCCATGCTTTCCCCTGCCGTCTCAGGCGGTAGTAGGGAGAGCGGGAAAGCAGGTACTGCCTGACAATGGGGCTCAAAGCTTTAATCAGGTATCTTCTGAAGCCGAAAGCCTTGTGCATATCCCTTATGTAGTCGGCCAAAGTTCTGGTCTGGAAATTGAGAATTCTCTGGCTTTCGGAAGTGTCCAGCCAATCGGTGGCGAAGGGCTCTTCCGTAAAGGCGCTCTCTGGAAGAGGGGCAATGTCCAGGGATCCCAGCACTCCCTCTAAGATTTCCCGATAATAAAGCTGACAGGGAGGCCCACCGCCGATGTGCAGGATTTTCCTCCAGATTTCATTGGAGCTCACTCCCCTGGCGATGGCTAATCCCACATCCCTGGTGTGCACGAATTCCATCCTGTTCCAGAGAGGGACATCGAACATCCCCGGGTCAAGCCTAAGGGAAATGGGCAAGGCGGCGGTCAGACGGAAAATAGACCAGGTCAGGCCGGAATTTTTTACCATCTCCTCACAAGCCAATTTGTGTCTGGAATAAGGTTCTACAGGCCTAGGAGGATCGTCCACTCTTCGGGGAGGAGGCAGGTGATGGGTGTCCCCGTAAACGTGGAGGGAAGAGGTGAAAATTATCCTCGGAGGCACAGGCTGCATCCTCATTGCCTGGAGCAGCTTGGATGTTCCGCCCACGTTAACCTCCTCGGCAATTTTGGGCTTCTCATTGCAGTCAATTCCTGTCCGGGAGATCTTGGGAATGATGAATGCCAGGTGGACCACTACATCCTGATTCTCCACAGCTTTAAGCACATCCTCCAGTTTTCTCAAATCACCCCAGACTACCCTGACCTTTCCCTGAAGCTTTTTATAGATCCTCAAGTTGACTTTTGTGGGGAGGTCAAAGCAGGTTACTTCATGACCGGCTTTCAGTAACTCTTCCAGCGCGCTTAATCCTATGTTGCCAAATGCTCCTGTAACTAAAACTCTCAAGATTTTTTTCCTCCTGTTTTTAATAATTAAGCCTGTGCGCGCTTCAGTTCCTTCAAAAGAATGCCGATCATCCTCCGGAGAGAGGATTTCCAGTCCAAACCCTTGGGGTCCAGAACAGCTTGCAAGAACACCCCCACAGCGAGGGAAACCATCATTTGAGCGTAAAGCTCCAGGTCAAAGAGATGGAACTCTCCTTTTTCCATACCATTTTTCAGGACTTGCATGAAAAATATTCGGTAGCGCTCGAAATAGGATACCGCTCCCTGCCAGATCTTTTCTTCATGCCGAGCCTTGCTCCAGAACTCAAACAAGATGCCGTAGTTGCCCTCGGCTTGTTCGATCACGTATCCGGCCACATCTGTCATCCTGGCGATAGCCTCCTCCACGGTTGAGGCGCTGGATTCAATTTTCCGCAGCTCCTCGTCCAGGTGGGAAAGCCAGAGGTCCAGGAGCTCCAGAAAGAGGGCCTC
>Ga0315280_10001837_pt1 | contig 35500 bp, 34 predicted proteins | sample YL17G06_40_MG_FD_203697 | JGI IMG/M metagenome (GOLD analysis project Ga0315280, IMG submission 203697) | Sediment microbial communities from Yellowstone Lake, YNP, Wyoming, USA - YL17G06_40 | ecosystem: Environmental > Aquatic > Freshwater > Lake > Sediment | place: USA: Wyoming | collected...
ATGGCAAAAACGGCCTCCCGCATGAAGCCCCTTTTGACAAAATTGTTTCATCGGCAGAAGTGAAAGAAATCTCACGGGCATGGGAGAAGCAGTTAAAAATCGGGGGCTCAATCCTTACGCCGATTGATTCAAAAATAGTGCTTGCCAAAAAAGTGGCGGAAGACAAGTTTGACGCGGAATTTTTCTCGGCATTCAGCTTCGTACCATTATTATAGATTAACTTCCAGAAACGTGCCGTTTGACTTTAATGGTATTTTTATGTTATTATTTTGATAGATTTGGATGAGAATTATCAAAATTTAACCAAAAAAGAACGCCGGGAGCTAGGGAGACAGAAAAGAGAGCCGGAATCCATGCAATATAACCGCAGGCGTGCTAAAAAACGAGCCATCCTTTGGCTTGGCATTATTGCTCTAATCGGCGGGGCGGTTTTCGGTATGATAAAACTTGCCGGCAGGACTCCAGCTAGTCAGACAGCGTTACTTGCCAGCGCGGTTTCCGCTTCCGATTGGATTCGGGGCAATAGAGACAGCAAAGTCGTTTTGGTTGAATATAGCGATTTCCAATGCCCGGCCTGCAAGATATTTTATTCTCTTCTCAAAGACATTCAGGGCAAGTATGGAGATAAACTGGAATTGGTCTATCGTAATTTTCCGTTGTCGTATCATGCTGATGCTATGCTTGCCGCACAGGCCGCGGGGGCTGCGGGGAAACAGGGAAAATTCTGGGAGATGCACGATATGCTTTTTGAGAATCAGGATATCTGGGCCGGTCAAAGCAATGCCGATGCGATGAAAACTTTTACATCTTATGCGCTGGCACTTGATCTTAATATTGACCAGTTTAAAAACGACTTGAACTCAACCGAGATAAAAGTGAAAATAGAAGATGACTCCCAGGGTGGAATAGAATCGGGGATTGACGCCACCCCGACTTTCTTCCTTAATGGGGAAAAACTGCCGCCCCCGACAAGTTATGGAGATTTCGAAAACACCATCGTCCAAGCTATCAACGCCAATCCATAGGGGATTAATTTGGGCTTTCATCATAATCAGCTTCCTTGGCTTTTTAGACGCCACTTTTTTGACGGCCGAGCATTATTTCGGCCCGCTTCTTGGCTGTCCCATTTTCGGCGGTTGTGACAAGGTGCTTATAAGCCCCTACTCGGCCGTGGGCGGTATTCCGGTGGCTTTGTTTGGCGCGGTTTATTATCTCGTCGTTTTCATCTTAGGCGTTGCTTATTTTGATACCGGTCGTTCGCGGGTTTTAAGATTCGCCGCCAGCTTGACTCCGCTTGGTCTTATTGCTTCGCTTTGGTTTTTGTATCTTCAGATTTTTGTGATTGAGGCCCTCTGTTTCTATTGCCTTGTTTCAGCCCTAATCTCAACTCTGCTTTTTATATTGACACTGCTTTTACGTCGAAAAATTGCGGTTCCTGCGTCAAGTTTGCTAGAATGAAAGTATGAAACGCGGCTCGCTTTTTTATCCAACGGTTCTGGCTCTCGCTACTGCCGTCATTTCCGGGACGAATAATTTTCTGAACAAAATCGCCGTAACGGCGGTGAAAGACCCGATTGTTTTTACTACTCTCAAAAATGCGATTGTCGCGTTATTTCTTGTCGGAATCATTTTAGGCCTGAAAAAATGGCAGGAAATCAAATCTCTCAACAGAAACCAATTTTTTAAACTGTTGGCAATCGGTATAATCGGCGGTTCTCTGCCGTTTGCATTATTTTTCACCGGCCTTACTCAAACCAGCGCGATTAACGCTTCGCTGATCCACAAAACCTTGTTCGTTTGGGTTTTGCTTTTAGGGATTCCTCTTTTGAAAGAACGACTGACGAGATGGCAATGGCTGGGAGTAGGCGCGATTTTCGGAGCGAATCTCTTAGTCGGTGGCTTTAGGGGATTTAGTTATAATGTCGGTGAACTAATGATACTTGGCGCGACTGTTCTTTGGGCGGTTGAAAATATTATTGCCAAAATCGCCCTTCGTGATTTATCAAGCGCCCTAGTTGCCGGCGCGAGAATGATTATCGGTTCGCTGATTCTTTTATCATTTGTCGTTTGGCGCGGAGGCGCAAGCGCCGTTTATACTCTGAACTTTCAGCAATGGGGCTGGACAATACTCACGAGCGTCCTGCTTTTGGGCTATGTGCTGACTTGGTACACAGCCTTGAAACATGCACCGGCAACTTATGTTGCGACCCTGCTTGTGCCGGCGACTCTGGTCACAAACGTGCTTTCTGCCGTGTTCGTAACTCATGCTTTTCCCGGCTTGCAAGCTGCTAGTTCTCTTCTTTTTGCGGGAGGCGCAGTTCTTATGATAATTTTTGCCAAGAATTTGACCAATAATTTGGCTGTAAGCGCAAAACGTCAAAGTTTTGAAAGCTTCTCATGAACGCTGTTCCAAACGGCAATGTAATAGATGGAATTTTAAAATGCAGCCGATACGCCTTCGGGCCTAATCGGCTTCATTATTGCGGTCCCGACGCAAATCGGGAGATTTTTTCATATATCGAAGCCGGGGCGCAGGACCCCGGCCTTGAAAATTTGTTAAAGGCCTTCCGCACGATGTACCCCTATCTGAAATTCATTGCCCAGGCCAACAAAATCAAAGAGCCGTTTGATAGCCGAGTGGTGGAGGCATATTGGATAGGTAATGAATTTTTAGAAAATATCGATAGGAATAAATTTTATAGACATCTAGTTGAAGAACACGGGCTCAAAAAGAAACTGGACATAAAAAATTTTGAACGGCTGACTGCGAAACTCCGCCAAGGCGCGGTTCCTACCCATTCCTTTCATGTGCTGGATGTTTGGCGCCGCACCGGCCACATTGAGCGCGAACATACTTTGGAAAGCATGGACTCCTGCAGAATAAGCTGGGGAACAGTTAGGAAACTGGACGGGCCGTTCATTTTCGTTGAGATTGAACTACTGGTTTATAAAAACGGCAAACTGGCCCTCGGCGAGCCGGTTATAAAAAAACTTAGCCGGTATTTCAACGCTAATCCCGATATAGAAGGATTAAAGATAGGAGATATTGTTTCCGTCCATTGGGACGTACCTTGCGAAGCCATTACGCAAAACCAGGCCGAAATTTTAAGAAAGTATACTTTGAGGCACATTCAATTAGCCAATCAAACAATATGACCGTTTTTGTTTTTGGAAATCCGGACATAAAAGGGGATTCGCTTCCCCTGAAAATCCTGCCGGAATTGCGAAAAAGATGTCCGGAAATTGATTTTCAGATGAAGGATCCGAATGAGGATTTTGAATTGCCGGAAGACGCGGTGATTATTGACGTTGTCGCAGGGCTGAAGGAAGTCAGCATTTTTGATTCGCTGGACGATTTTCAGCCGCCACCTCGTCTAACTCTCCACGATTTTGATTTATTCAGCTACCTTCAACTCCTAAAAAAGCTCGGCAAGTTGCCGTCAAAAATAAAAATCATCGGCCTTCCGCCGACAATTTCCAAGGAAAAAGCAACAGATTCGATTACCGCGATTCTTATCCCCACTTAATTTTCAAAAAATGGGAGGCGCAGCTGATGCAGGGGTCGTATGCGCGGATGAGTTTTTCAATTTCAAACTGAATTTCCTCTTTTGATTTCGTCGGGAGAGATTCCTCAACCAGCCGGGCGATGTCTTCTTCCATATTGACCTGATTCTGGCCCGTCGGCACGATAACTTCTCCTCTTTTTACGATCCCGTCGCTTCCAAGTTCAACTTTATGGTAAAGGGTGCCTCTGGGCGCTTCAATTACCCCCACACCAATCTTTATATCAGTTGATTTTTTATTGTCGGTATTATCCGCTAAATCGCCTTGCGGCTTAAATTTATTTTGATTAGTTTGCTCTGTTGTGGGATTGGTGTGGGGGCGAGCCCCTGCTGTTATGACTGGCTCTGGAACAAATTCGCGGCCGGAGAGAATTTCAATCGCATCGTCAACAGAATGTAGAATTTCAATGGCCTGGGCGAGATTATTGTGATAAACGTTTGTGGAAGGAAAAATAGCCAGGGCGGTCTTTGCCGATTCTTTGGTACGGGGATGGAGAAGGTCTTTGGCGACGTTTATACGGGCAAGCGCTCCAACCATATATGATTCCTGTTCGTGCTTATAGGCGGAAGCCTGGGAATAGGGGAGGACTATGTGCTCAAGGTGGCTTCTAAAATTCCCCTCCGTGATTACCTCGCCGTTACTGCTTTTTATTAGTCCGTTTAAAAAGCCAAAGCGCTCGGGGACCAGAGCCATATAATTTGTTTTTCTATCAAGACGCCAGGGCAGCTCCTCAAAAATTTTTATAAGACGCAGAACCGCCGGTCTGATCTCCTCAAGTTTTTTTATCGCTTCCTTGACGCCTTCTTTTTCGGGGAAATGGAGAAAGCCGCCGATTGTCGGATAAAGAGCATGAACGGAACGGCCGGCAATTAAAGTACTCAAAAAATTCCCGGCCGCTTTCATATCAAAGGCATCGTGCAGAAGCTGGTGTTCTTCTGGCTTGTTCTCGTCAAAATCAAGAAAATTATCCTTACCGTAAATATCCGGCATCACAAAAAGATAAAGATGCAGGGCGTGGTCTCTGATCATGAGTCCGTAACTGGTAAGGTATCGCAGAAGCATCGTTTGTTCTGACGGCTGGATTCCAAGAGCATGCTCGCAGGCCTCGATGGCGCACAAAATATGGGCGTTGGAGCAGGTGCCGCAGATTCTTGCCAAAAGCTGGGGTATCGCGGCAATCGGTTTCCCTTCCATTGCTTGAGTGAAAAACCGCTTGTAATCCACGGCCTTAAAACGGGTATATTCAACTTTCCCGTTACTGACCTTTATTTCTATAGAAACCGAACCTTCTACTTTTGCCAGATTTTCAATTGTAATGTCTAGAGTGTGCATATTACGTGCTGTAACTGGGCGGATAATTGCTTATAGCACCGTTGAAAGAGTGGATTGCATGGTCGCCGAGCAGTATAATATCTCATCACTGCGAGGCGAATCCACGCTTTCAACGGAATGCAGCGGCCTCGCCCCCACACCTATGCATAGGTGTGGGGGCGAGCTGGGGTTGCAAATGGTGATAGAAGCAATTACCCGCCCAGTTCAGCCACTAATTCGTTTACCACTTTTAGAAAGATATCTGGGTCCATCGGGCAGCCGGGGACTTCAGCATCAACTTTAACCACCTCCGAGACCTTCAGAACCTTGGGCAGGGCTGCAAAACGCGCTATCAGGGCCTCAATTTCCTCTTTCTGTTTTTCGTCAAAAAAATTGCGCTGGCCTGCCGGCATCCCTTGAACGGCGCAGGCGCCAATCGCCACCAGCTTTTTGGATTTTTGCCGGATTTCTTTAAGTTGCTCGGCGTGTTTATCAGAAGTAATTGCCCCCTCAATAAAAGCGATATCAAGTTCATCCAGAGTGTTTTTTGACTGAAGAACCCGGGCGTGCCGGAAATCAAAAATCTTTTTCCACTCCTGCCAGTGTTCGTTCATCAGCTCGGTAAATACAATCGTGCTATCTTCGGAACAAGAAAATGAAAACCATCCAATTTTCAGTTTATTATTACTCATAGCAAGTAGGCGTAGTCATGGTGTCTTTTGGGGATTCCAAAATTGTGAATTGCTCGGTCGGTTTTTGGTATAATGTCTCACCGCCAAAAACCGAATTCACAATTTTGAAATAGTGCAGTCCGCCGCTGGAGCGGACGGAACGTCCTCCAAAAGACACTATGACGGAGCCAGAGTTTTAAGGTCAAAATCCGGGTCGGCCAATTCCGCGTGATGCGCCGACACATCTATGTCTTTTTCAATTAATCTTGAGATCGGTGCCATTTCGGGAGTGCGATTCAGCAAAGTGGCGCCGACCAGTTCCTTGTCTTTCAACAGAAGACGGCCGTACGATTTTGATTCTTTGGAGCCGCGAGCGATAACCGTACGGTCGGGTAGGGGACGCACGTCTCCCACAAAAGCGATAGTAAGACCAAAACCCTGGGCCGTGTAAAATGTGACCATTCTAAATTGTTGTTTTTTGCCGAGCATATTCAGGGCGGCAATACGTCCTTGCATCTGCGCATTTACCCAATTCCCCGCCTGTGCCGACTCGCCGACCACTATGTCATAAAATTCCGCCGCGTCGCCGGCCGCCCACACATCTGGCAGATTGGTTTCCAGATACTCGTTGGTTTTTATACCGCGTCCGCACTCAATCCCGGCATCGGCAAACTGTTTGGTCGGACAATAAAGCCCGATGCCGACGACAATCATATCGCAGGGAATTTCTTTTCCCGTTTTAGTGCGCAAGCCCTCAACTTTCTCGGTGCCGAGCACCTCCTCGGTCAATTCATTTTTTATAACTTTGACGCCGCCCTGCCGAAGATAATCCTCAACAAGCAAACCCGACGCTTCATCCCAAAGATTTGCCCAGTAATACGGCTCCATGATTAAAAGTGTTGTTTCAATGCCTTTCATCTGCAACAGCTCGCAGGTTTCAAAGCTGACGAAACCGCCGCCGATGCAAACCGCCCGCTTGGCGGTCTTAATGGCCTCTATAACTTTCTTACCTTCATCCAAATCGCGCAGATAGTAAACCCCTTTTTTGTCGGCGCCCCTGACTTGAGCCGGGTCCCAGCGCCGGGCTTCGCCGCCGATGGCGAGAAGCAGTTTTTCGTATTGCAAAACCGTGCTGTCATCCAAAGAAACCGTTTTCTCCGCAGAGTTCAGGCCGATTGCTTTCTTACCTCCTAGAAATGTAATATTTTGTTCCGTATACCACGATTCTTTCTTAAGGAAGACTTGCTCAAAAGGAATTTTCTCAAGAAAAAAATTGGGCTTGGAAAGCATTATGCGGGAATAAAAAACGTGCGGTTCGTCGCTGACAATGGCAATTGAACCACTCGGGTCATTTTGCCTTAATGTCTCAGCGGCAGTAGTTCCAGCCACTCCTCCGCCGATAATTAGGTATTTAAATTGAGTCATTTTACGGATAGATTTGTTTTCCTTCCTTGTCAAAAAGGAGTATCGCCTTTGTCGGGCAGGATTGCGCCGCCATTTTTAGAGTTTTATCATCAGCCGCATTGGCATCAATTACAATAGCCTTATTTTCGCCATTCAATTCGAAAGTCGCCGGCGTGACGGCGATGCAGGAAGCCGCGCCGATACAAAGATCGCGGTCAACGACTATTTTGCCGATATTTGAACCCTCTTTTGTCCTTGGGTATTCTTTTTGGTTTGCCATTTTGTCCAAGAGCGAGCCCGAGGGGCGAAGCGATTGGGTAACAAAATGAGCACCCCGCTTCAATTTTGCCAGCCCGCCCGGAAATTAACTCGCTTTATATGTTTTTAAAAACCACTTTTTCGACCTCGGGGACTTTTTCTTTGATAAGATCCCTCACCACTTTATTATAAGTCAATTTAGCCAATGGGCAACTGGTGCAAGCCCCTTTTACCTCTAAAGTTACGATTTTGCCTTTGATCTCAACTAACTCCACGTCACCGCCATGCAACCTGATGTAGGGCCTGACTTTAGATAAAATCCGCTTAATTTTATTTATCTTGACCAAAATATTTTTCTTTATAAAAACGTATTAATTCTTCAACTTCCGGAAGACATTGGGGGTAGCCGATTCCTATCTTGGTTCTTTGCTGGACCTCTTTTAAGTTTGACGCGCCTTCAATGATTGCCTCCTCAATATCAGCTTCGGTGACTTTTGTATAGGGATCAATAACCCGCGACCCTTCCGTTATTACCCGGTTATATTGACCGGTTTTTTTGAACCAATTGTTAATTGCGGCTCGTAAGGCCTTGTCGCCCAGGACAGAACAGTGGATCTTACGGTCGGGCAAACCGCCCAACCGTTTAATAATATCCTGCGGTTTAATTTTCATTGCTTTATCTAATCTCATCCCGCCTTTTTCACTTGCCATTACCGAAAGCACCGATGTTGCCGCAATCGCACTGGCACAACCAAAAGTCCGCCACTTACACGCGGTGATTTTATCTTTTTTGGGGTCTATTTTCAGCCACATCCTCATTACATCTCCGCAGGCGAGGGAACCGACAATTCCTTCAGCGTCAAATTCCGATTTTTTGGGGTCGCGCACCAGAAAATTTCTCGGCTTAAAAAAGTGGTTTTTTACGGTCTTTGAATAAACCCAACTCCTGCCGATGTTGTGATTAACTATATCCGGCCCGTTTTGTCTGTTTTTTATTCCAACTTTTGGCATCTGCGGATTGTCTTCGTAATTTTTGTTTATTCTCATATTCTTAAGAATGTGAGAATGAATGATTGCTATCTTTTTGTTTCCCGTGTTTTCTCAAAAAATGCGGGGTTTGGCCGCCTATAAATGCCCGGGGCAAGGAAATTTCTTTTTCTTCATCAATTTTAATTTCTACTGGCGACATTTGACGCAACCTTTTCACTATCGGCGGCAGATGTTTGAGCAGATATCGCACCGATTTTTGTGTCGTATATTTTCCCAGAGTAAATCTCAAACTTCCGTGGGCGTATTCGTAGGGCCGTCCCAGAGCTAGTATAACATGCGATGGTTCCAGTGTTTGGGAATCGCAGGCAGAACCGGTGCTAGCGGAGATACCTTTTTGGTCAAGATATAACAATGCCGCTTCGCCTTCAATATCCAAAATTGAGACATTCAGGAAATTAGGCAGTCGTTTTTGTGAGTGGCCATTGAGGACAACTTTGGGAATCAGTTTGAATATTCCTTGTTCCAGTTCACTCTTCAATTTTTTAACCCGGACACACTCCTTATTTTTATTTTTCTCTGCCAGCGCCAGTGCTTCCGCAAAGCCAATAATTGAGGGGACATTTTCCGTACCCGAACGCATATTATTTTGCTGACCGCCCCCGAAGATGAGCGGTTTTATCTTTACTCCCTTTCTGATATAAAGCCCGCCTATTCCTTTCGGGCCGTAAAGCTTGTGAGACGATACGGTCATTAAATCCACTCCTAATTTTTCCACATTAATATCGCAGTATTGTGCCGCTTGGCTTGCGTCAGTGTGGAAATAGGGGAGAGCGGAATTGTTTTTAGCGCGAAACTTTTTAATTACTCTCGCGATTTCTCTGATTGGTTGAATTGTGCCGGTTTCGTTGTCGGCATATATTATGGAAACCAAAATTGTTTTTGAATTAAGGAACTTGGCGATGTCAGCCGGATTAATAAGGCCGGTTTTATCAACTTTGAGTTTCACGATATCAAAACCCTCTTCCGCCAGTGCATTGCAGGGGGCAAGAACGGCCTTGTGTTCAAGAGCCGAAATAATAATTTTATTCCCCGTTTTTTTACTTGCCCCGTTAGAGGCAGGCTGTGAAACTAAACTACTTGAAGAATCCTCAAGGCCTCTAATGGGGTTTGCTTTGGCAACTCCAAAAATCGCAAGATTATCCGCTTCGGTGGCAGAACCGGTGAAAATAAACTCTTTGGGACGGCAGTGAAGAATTGAAGCTATTTTTGCCGATGCTTTTTCAATCGCTTCTTTTGCCTTCCGGCCTGCGTCATGTATGCTTCCCGGATTTCCAAACCTTTCAGCAAAATATGGCTTCATTGCCTTAAAAACCCTTGGTTCAAGAGGGGTAGCGGCCGCGTAATCAAAATAGTATTTTAAGGCCATTTTCATATACATATTCGCAGTTTTTTGCGCGAATGTAAACCCCCACACTCATGCATGAGTGTGGGGGAAATAGAGGCAGGGAAAAATTTTGATTTTGCCGAGTTTCGACGCCTGGGCGCTGGGAGCTTCCGCCATGCTTGACAAGCCCATAGTTATGGGTATATATTCATAATAAGATAGTGATTAAGAAAGGAGGTGAAAAATATGCCAAGGTTTGACGAAACCGGTCCTTGGGGAACGGGCCCCGGCACGGGCTGGGGATTGGGCCCTTGCGGCGGCGGTATGAGACGAGGTTGGGGTCGCGGAGGCGGCTATGGTTACGGATTTAGGAGATTTGTTTCTCCCAAAAACGAACTTGCCGCTTTGGAAGGTGAAGAAAAAATGCTGGAAGAAGAATTGAAGGCAATTCATGAGGAAATTTTAGCCCTAAAGGGCCAAAAATAAAAGAAGCCCAGAGCCCGGCCCTCCGCTTTGCGGAGGGCCGGGCGGCCTTCTTTTGCTGTAAAATTTATTATAAAATAAGGGGGTAATCAATTTATGCCTAGACCGAGACTTTGCCGAAAAATTAAATTTGATCCAAATATAACTTATTTCAAACCCCGGGGTGTGCCGATGAGATTTTTGGAAGTTATTGAATTAACACTTGAAGAAGTTGAGGCTTTACGACTCAAAAATATTGAAGGGTTTGAACAGATTAAGTGTGCCGAGAAAATGAAAACATCACAGAGCACTTTTCAAAGAATCTTGTCATCGGCCTACAAAAAAATTACCGAGGCTCTAATAAACGGAAAGGCAATAAAAATAATTAAGGAGTAATCATATACCAAGTCCGATTAGGCGTTGCCTAAACACGCTTTGATTTATTTTGGAATTCATATATAATGAATCTTAATTGCTATGAATAAGAAAGTAATCACCCCCACAATTTTATTTATTATTGTTCTTATCTTTTCTTTTACTGTTTTATTAAAGGGAGGAGCGAGCGATAAGCGAGAAGGCGAAATCATTCTTTTTTATGGCATCGGCTGTCCGCACTGCGCCAAGGTGGAAGATTATATTAAGCAAAATCAGATTGATAGCAAAACATCCTTAGTTCAAAAAGAAGTTTATTATAACCAAGAAAACGCGAAAGAGCTTGGAGAAAAAGCTCAAAAATGCGGGCTGATGGCTAATTCAGTTGGTGTGCCGTTTTTGTGGGACGGCAAGGGTTGTATTGTCGGCGACCGGCCCATAATTGATTTTTTTAAGCAAAAAATTAATACTCAATAAAGTGAAGAGAGCACCATTTTATTTTTTCTTGATCATCGCATCCAATTTACTCTTCGTCCAAAACGCCTTGGCGATTTGCCCACTTTGCACGGTTGTCGTAGGGGTAGGTGTCGGGTTTTCAAGATGGCTTGGAATAGATGATATTATAACCGGCCTTTGGATCGGCGGACTCATTGTCTCCATGATTGCATGGACCGAAAGCTGGCTTGAAAAGAAAGATATTCGTTTTAAAGGAAGACCGGCCGTTATTACTTTAGGGTATTATTTGTTAACAGTGCTTCCGCTTTATTTCACCGGTTTTTTGGGCAATCCCCAAAAAAGCCTTGCCTGCGTCTGCGGGGTATATTTTGACAAGCTTCTTTTAGGAATTATTATTGGCAGTTTCGCTTTTTGGTTTGGCGCAAGCTGGTATTATTATTTGAAAGAAAAAAATCAGGGCCGAGCATATTTTCCATTCCAGAAGGTCGTTATGCCCGTTGGCCCCCTGGTTATTTTAGGTATACTTTTTTATTTTTTGACCCGGTAAAATATTTCCGGGCAAACTATAGAACAAATTTATGGGCGAGGATAAAAAAATAATTGAAAAAATAAACGAACTTGTTCAAAGGGTGGACGAAATGAAAAAGCAAGAAAAGATGGATTTGTCATCTGACCAAGATTTAAGCATTGCCATAATGAATTTGGTTAGCATTGAAGAACACTTTTTCTTTACCGGTGCAAGGACACAAAAGACGGAATATTACGACTTTATTAATGAAGTGCGAGAGATGCGCAAAACGCTTCTCAAAAAAATCATCAAAGAATACGAGGGCGAAATTTGGTGCATTTCCAAACACCTACTGGCGACCAGCTATCGGTTGATGGAGGTTGGCACGAAACAGCTGGGAATGGGGAAAAAAGACGAGGCATATGATTTATTCAACAAGGCATACAACCTTTATTCGCTTTTTTGGGGCTTGAACATGAAATTGATTGATGTCGGGGAAATTAAAAAAATAGACGACGGCGCCCTTAATAAGCATGACAAGGAGAAAAAAGGATTTGTGGGAAAGTTAGGGGAGTTGGTAAAGAAAATGATTGATTGTTGTGTTGAGTGACGTAAGAGTTGTTGTTTTGTATCAATATTAATAAAATGCCCCCGCCTAGGCGGGGGCATTTTATTAATATTTCCAGAAAACCCTTATTATATCTTCTCCGTGGCTGTGCTTGATTTCCAGCGTGCCGCCCTTGAAAGCAGATTCAAGTTTTTTTCCGATTCTCACGGCCAACTGGTTTTCCGAGGTGAGAACTCGGATTTCACTGCCCTTATATTCTATCCACAGAACTCTGTCCATCGGGTCGTGTGCTCGCGCCTGCTCGTCAGAATTTTTAATTACGTTTATAACCTCATTTTTCTCTGCCATTTTTTCCTTTGATAACGAAATTACCAGCTCTCCTTCAAAAGTCCGGTCTTTTTCCATCCGGCACGCCGGGCATACTTTAAACTTTAAACTTTTTGACTCTTTTATGTGTTTTATGTCTTCTTCCAAGCTGTGATGCCACGCCTTATCAAAAAATACGCTGTTGCAGTTGGGGCAAATTATAAATTCCTTTTTAGCCAAACCGAATTCTTGCTCGTCTTTTTTTGAGCGCTGGCGGCGGGGAGCGGTTGTCCCCGTCCTGACCGCCTTTGATTTTAGGGTATTTTGATATGTAGGCATAGTGTCTTTAGTGGTTATTTTAACCCGTCGGGTAGGGGATTGGCAACTCTTCTCCTCGTGGCCTAAGACGTAATTTGGTAAAATTAGGTTGGTATGGCTAAAGTCATCATCTTGGGGTCGTCGTCTGAATTTCCTTTTCCAAGGACAAAAACCAATAAATTTGAGGACTATCTGGATATCACTGGTTACCAGCGCAAGTTTGAGTTGCACGATGACCCTCTATGCAATAGTGCGAAAAGGGGAGGCAAAGACAGGCGGACAAGATGCGCAATGGCTTTAGTGGTTGAGGGAAAGACAATTCTGTTTGATGCCGGGCCGGATATTAAATACCAGTTGAGAAAATACCACCTGAAGCCGGATGCCGTTTTTATAAGCCATGAACATCCAGACGCCAATTACGGCCTGCGATATTTGAAGGACGTTCACCCTGTGAAATCCAGCGAAGCTGGAAGCGCAAGGCGCTTATTTCACAGGGTAAAAATTTTCAGCGAAAAATCGGGAAATGTAAAACCGGGTGTGCCCATTAGCGTTTTCGGCGTAGAAATTTTGCCATTCAGAGTCAAACATTCGAAAATCGCGCCTTATACCGGCTACTTGATAAAAATCCCAAATCCCAAATCTCAATTTCCAAACAAATCCCAAATCTCCAAATACCAAACACGAAACGTTACTTATGTCACCGACATGACTTCAACCGCTGGCATTGAAAAGTACGTTCGGGGTTGCGACATTTTGTTTGCCGATGGTTCAATTTTGAGAAGAAATTTAGGCGGCCATCTTTCAATAACCAATCAGCTTAAGATTTACAAGAAATGGCGGCTGAAGAAAGTGATTTTTACCCACATAGGCCACGATACCCTGCCGCATAAAGATTTGGTAAAATATATTAAGGGTCGATACAAAAATGCCGACGTGGCTTACGACGGCATGGCAATAACACTACGAAAGTACGAATAATTACGAAAATACGAATAAACAGAAATTCATATATTCGTACCAATTCGTAATTTCGTAGTTGTCAAAGATGAAGAACATTAATTACGATTTAGTAAAACTTCTGCACACCACGCTGGATACCATCTGGCGGCTGGAGAGGCACTATGTTGAAGATGCCGAGAAAGTGAATTGCCATAGTGTTGCGGCGCTGAAGCAGATCCTGGAGAATGAGAAAAAGCACGCCGAAATGATTAGAGAAGAGATAAAGATGAGAATTGACGCCGGAGCATTTGACTAAAAAGATGTGCCTTATGAAATTCTAAAGCATACGGCCGATGTGAGATTAAAGGTAGAAGGGGAAACGCTCGAGCGGCTGTTTTCTGATGCCCTGAAGGGAATGATGAAAATTTTGAAGACGGATATTCCCGCCGGCCGGCCCGGTGTAAAAAGGCAAGTTTCTGTCAACGCGCCTGACAAAACCGCGCTTCTGGTGGATTTTCTCAATGAAATTTTGTCGCTTTCGCAGATAAATAAAGAAATATATCCGGTTATCGCTTTTGACGAACTTTCGGAAACTTCTTTGAAAGGAAATCTGGAAGGAGTGGGGGTTGATGAGTTTGACGAGGATATAAAGGCGGTAACTTATCATGAGGCCGAGGTGAAGATGAATAACGGCGGCAAATGGGAGACAATGCTCGTTTTTGACATATAAAGCGGCGTTCTTTATAGTTGAACACAGAACCTTTTAAAGGAGTACATAAATGACTAAACGCATTTTCGTTGCCATACCGATTTGTGAAGAACTCCAGGCCTTGATTTTAGAGTGGGAAAAAAAGTGGCCGGGATTGCCGGTTCGCTGGCTCAAGGGCCCCAATTTACACGTTACGCTTGTCCCTCCATGGGAGGAAGAAAATGTTGAAGTCGCCATTGAAAAATTAAAAGCCGCTCAAAATTTCGGCCAGTTCATCATAAAGTTTGACTTGGTACGTTATGGACCCACCAGTGAAAGCCCGCGGCTTATATGGGCCGAGGGAACGGTGCCCAAAGAAGCCGTTTTGCTCAAAGAGTCAATGGAGGAAGTTTTTAATAATAAGAGCGATTACCGTCCTTGGATACTGCACTTGACCCTGGCCAGATTCAATACGGCAAATTTTAAAAATTTTGGTCCGCAAAAACTGGACGAATCCGTAGACTGGTCTCAAGAGGTTTCCTCCGTTGTTTTAATGGAGTCAGTGCGGACAACTACCGGTACAGACTACCAAATTTTATCAATCGTTGACCTCAAACAATCCCATACCGCCAGCCCGTAAGTATCGGGTCTAAGTGGTTTTTTTGTTTTAAAATGGCCGCCAAAAAAGATTTAACTAAAATTCACGACTGGCTTTGGGAGATTCCAAAGAGTTACAGAGGCGATATGAAGATGCCGGCCAGGGTTTATGCTTCTGAAAAAATGCTCGGGGAGATTTTTCACGACCGGTCTTTGGAGCAATTGGTTAATGTGGCTACTCTCCCGGGAATCCAAAAATACGCTCTGGCAATGCCTGATATTCACGAGGGGTACGGTTTCCCGGTGGGCGGGGTAGCCGCTTTTGACGCGGAAAGCGGAATTATTTCGCCGGGCGGTATCGGGTACGATATCAACTGCCTTCATCCGCAGTCTAGAATTTCTTTGCCCTTCGGTACATATTTAGCAATCGAAGATATTTTTAGGGAAAAGAAAAATCATAGTATTATTCTTATTAAAAAGGATAATCGAGTATTGGAAACAGCAGAAGTTATTGCTTCCCAATCAAGAATGGAGAAAAACCGTCTTTTAAAAATAAAAACTAAATTTGGTTTCAAAATAAAAGTTACCGGCGATCACCCCTTGTATACGCCGAGAGGCATGAAATTAGCCAAGGATTTAAAAAACACTGACCAACTAATTTTGTATCCGTCGGAAGGAATTGTGTACCAAGAACCAACACCCAGAAAAATTTTTGACGAGCAAGATGTAATTACTGCGCTAAGAAATTTTGGCTTTTCAAATAATGGAAACCGTTGGGCCCAGATTATTGGGTGGTTGCGAGAAAGAGGATTACTAGGGTTAAAGCAAAATTCGCTGGCGATTCCATATTTAACGAAAATACTCGGTCTGCTTTTCGGCGATGGCACCATGAATTTTATAGGTAAGGAACGTAGAGGCACCACGGCTTTTTATGGCCGGAAGGAAGATTTGGTTTTAGTACAAAAAGATCTTGCCGAACTGAAGATAAAAAGCATTTTAGCATCACGCCAGCGAACTCATAAGTTTAAAAATGGTAACGGAAAGAAATACAAATTTTCCGTCACAGAAAACTCGTTATATGTTCATTCAAGCGCCTTTGTTGTTCTTTTGTATCTTTTAGGTGCGCCTCTTGGCAATAAAACAAAAAAGGATTTTTCTATTCCATCATGGTTAAAAAATGCGCCAGTTTGGTTACAGGCACTGTTCTCAGCTTCATTTTTTGGGGCTGAAATGTCAAAACCGGCCACGGTTAATAAGTATAATTTCTACGCGCCGACGCTCAATATTAATAAAAACGTGTCGTTAAAAAATAATGGCATATTATTTTTGAAAGATATTTGCCAAATTTTAAGTAAACTTGGCATTGCAACAAGCGAAATCGTGGAAATAGAGAATTTGGGCAATATTCACAAGACAACCACAGGCCTAAGATTCCAAATAAAAGAGGAACGGGAGAATGCTTTAAATTTTTTTAGTAAAATCGGTTTCCAATATAACAAAGAAAAACAAAAACTTGCCAATCTAGCCACCGCTTACTTGAAATATAAAAGAAAGATTATTGAGTTAAGAAAAACAATACGAGCGTTGGCCAGGGAGCATTACAAGAAGGGGTGGCCTCATTACCAGATAGCCCAGGTTTTGGCCTCTCCTTATGCTCCTACTCAATTTATAGAGCATTCAATCTGGTCATTTGGCCGGGAAGAACCGAGAATATCTTTTAACTTTCCATCGTTTGAAGAGTTTTGTGATAGATATAGTTATGGCGAGGAAGGTTTTATTGTTGATGCCGTGGAATCTATTGAAACTGTTCCTTATATTGGACCCGTTTACGATTTAACCGTTAATCATCCCGACCACAATTTTATTGCTGACAATTTTGTGGTGTCAAATTGCGGCGTGCGGCTTTTGCGTTCCGAGAAAACTTTTAAGGAAATCCAGCCGCATCTTGAAAAACTGGGACGGACTGTTTATGCGACAGTGCCATCAGGTGTGGGCAAAGGGGGCAGATTGGTTTTGAAAGGAAAAGAATTTGACGGGGTATTAGAGGAAGGTGCTAAACGAGTGGTTGAGATGGGATATGGAGAAGCGGGAGACCTTGAACACCTTGAATCGCAGGGGGCCCTTGAAAATGCTGACGCTTCGCTTGTTTCGGAAGTGGCCAAATCGCGCGGGCGCGACCAATTGGGAACAATGGGTGCCGGCAACCATTTTGTGGAAGTGGATATCGTAGAAGAGATTTTTTCCGCCCCAGCCAGAGGCTGGTCAGCCTCAGGCCGAAAAGGCGGATCCGCCTCTGGCGGAGACGAGGAAGAAGCAAAACGGCTGGGCATTTTCAAAGACCAAGTTGTGATTTTAATCCACACCGGTTCGCGCGGGCTGGGCCACCAGATTGCCACTGATTATATTCGTGCAATGATGAGAGCAATGCCGAAGTATGGCATTTCTCTTCCCGACCGCGAGCTGGCCTGCGCTCCTTTCAATTCTCCCGAGGGGCAAAATTATTTTCATGCCATGGCCGCAGGCGCTAATTTCGCCTGGGCCAACAGGCAACTGATAACTTGGGAAGTCAGAAAGGCATGGGAAGAGGTTTTGGGCGCACAGGGCGGCGCCCTGGATATAATTTACGATGTGGCCCACAACATTGCGAAAGTTGAGGATTATACGATAGACGGTGCTCAAAAAACCGTAGTTGTTCACCGCAAGGGTGCCACTCGGTCATTCCCCGGTCAGCCGGTGCTGATTCCGGGCAGTATGGGGACGGGGTCGTATTTGCTGGTGGGGCAGGAGAAAGCAATGGAAGAAAGTTTCGGTTCGTGTTGTCACGGCGCGGGCCGTCGTATGTCGCGTACTCAAGCCAAGAGAGAAGTTCGCGGTTCCGAATTGAAGCAGGAGCTGAACAAGCGGGGGATAATAATAAATGCCGGCTCGCTTTCCGGCCTTGCCGAAGAAGCGCCCACGGCCTATAAAGACGTGGATGAAGTCGTTGAGATAGTCCATCAAGCCGGCATTGCCAAAAAAATAGCACGATTCAAACCAGTTGTTGTCATCAAGGGATAAGTTTAACTATTAGTCAGGTCTTTGTAATTTTCCGCCAGCGCGGAGAATTTTTGTTTTAGAATCGCTTCTCTTATCTTGGCCATTAACCCCAGATAAAATCGCAGATTATGTTCGGTTAGCAGGCGTATTGCCAGTATTTCTCCTGATTTGAAGAGATGGTTCAGATACGCCCTTGTGTGGTTTTGGCAGGCGAAGCAGCCGCAATTTTTATCCAGCGGTCTTAAATCTTCTTTGAATTCTGATTTGGCAATATCCATTGTTCTGTAGCCGTTTTTTTCTGAAATATAAACCTTGCCATGGCGGGCTTCGCGGGTAGGGATAACGCAATCAAAACTGTCGCATCCGCGGGCGACGGCTTGGACAATATCTTCCGGCGTGCCTATGCCGAGTAGATGATGGAATCTGTTTTCTTTCAGAAACGGTACGGTAGCATCAATTGCCTTGAGCATTTCTTGGGTCGGTTCGCCGACGGCGACTCCGCCGATGGCGTAGCCGTCAAAACCGATGGCCGATATTTCCCTCGCGGATTTCTCCCTTAAATCCGGGAAAGACGCGCCTTGAATTATTCCGATGAGAATTTGGCCCGGTATATCAACTTTGGCTTGCATTCTGCTAGGTGTTTTGCCCTGCAAAACACTTGCCAAGGTTGTATTACCGGGTTGGCCGGGATTTATTTGTTTTCTTTTTTTGAGGCGCAAAAATTCTTTTTTTGCCCTCTTTGCCCAACGGGTTGTGCGTTCCACTGCCTTTTTTGTTTTCTCGTATTCAAAGGGGTAGCCGGGGAATTCGTCCAGAACCAAAGCGACATCACTGCCGAGATCGTTCTGGATTCTAATGGACAATTCCGGCGTTAATTCTTTTTTCTCGCCGCTTGAGCCGGATTGAAAAAAGACGCCGTTTTCTCTTATGTGGACGTTAAATAACGCGAACTCGTTATTATTCTCTGACCGTTTTTGTAATTTTTCTCCAAGCGCCTCGTCCGTAGGCCGTTGGCCTCCGGATCTACGGCCGAGGGAAAAAATCTGAAAGCCGCCGCTGTCGGTAAACAACGGGCCGTCCCAGCCCATAAAGCGGTGCAAGCCGCCGGCTTTTTTAATCAGCTCGTCGCCCGGCTGGAGCCATAAGTGATAAGTGTTGGCAAGGAGCATTTCCACGCCCCAATTCTTAAGTTCGTCATTTCTTGCCGATTTAACCGTCCCCTTTGTGCCAACCGGCAAAAAAACAGGAGTCATTACGTCCCCATGAGCGGTGTGCAATATACCGGCCCGCGCCCGGCTAGATTTGTCGGTTTTTATTATTTCAAACGCCATTTTGTTAAATATAACAGGAGGTCGTCGGCTCTGGCAATTGTTAATTGACATTCAGCTTGTAATTTGCTTCACTGATGGTAGAACTTTTAACATGGTGGAGGAATAAAATGGCGACCATCCAAGAAATCAAAGCAGTGGCCAGAAAGGTTGAAAAAAATTTCCATCGTTTCGGACGTTCCTGGCTTTTACCCCCGGTTGCGTTGAGGTGTGGGGAAAGAATTAGGCTTAGCGGCTTAACTGGATTGAAAGAGGGTGAGATTGTTTATGCGGACGAGATTGGCGAGGAAGGAAGGTTGTGCGGGACTGTTCATTTGGAAGAAAAAGGTTATTGGTGGCCGCTTGAGCTTTTTGAAGTTTGCCTTTTTGAAGAGTGGGGATGTTGGAGAGATTGATTTGCCGAGGATTTCCTCGGTTTTGCTTTTCAATAAGATCCGACCCATTCTTTATCAAATTTTTCATTCTCAAATTCTCAAGAATTTGAGAATAAGTTTGTTTTACGGGGAGCCCTTGGTTTACTAAAAAACGTTCCTATGTTAAACTGGGAAAATAATGGATAAGATAACATTGCAGGCGGAATTGCGGAATATTACCGGCAGAAAAGTTAAATCGCTTAGGCGTGAGGGTTTTGTGCCGGCTGTGATTTATGGCCATGATTTTAAATCATTGCCAATTCAAGTGCCGCTGAAAGATTTTGAGAAGGTTTACGCGGAGGCGGGGGAGTCATCGGTCGTCTATTTGAGTTTGGAAGACAAAAGCTATCCTACCATCATTCAGGACGTTGCCCGCGACCCGATGAGCGATAAATTTCTGCATGCCGATTTTTATAAAGTCCGTTTGGATGAAAAGATCAAAGCCAAGATACCGCTTAATTTTGTAGGCGAATCGCTGGCGGTAAAGGAGTTGGCGGGTATTTTGGTGAAGAATGTTTCCGAAATTGAAGTTGAAGGATTTCCGCAGGACTTACCCCACCAGCTTGATGTCGACATATCTTCACTGAAAGAATTTAAAGACCATGTTTTGATCAAGGATTTGTCCGTCTCCGGCAAACTTGAAGTTAAAGGCGACCCGGAGACGATAGTCGTTTTGGTGCAAGAGCCGATTTCCGAAGAGGAGTTGAAGGCCCAACTTGAAACACCCGTTACTCCGGCGCCGGAGGAAGTGGAAATAGTTAAGAAAGAAAAAGCCGAAGAAGAAATTCCTGTCGCCGAGGAAACGGCACCGACTGCAAAGACGGAGGAGAAGAAGGTGGAAGAAAAAAAATAACCGCTTAGCTCCCATTACTTTTTGCTCTGGCGTTCTGGTCAGACAAATCTCATTTAAATTTTCTCGTTTTTCTGGATAAAAAAATCGTACCCCTTCCGCCCAGCACTTTCGCAGAAAGTGCTGGGCTACGTCCCAATTTATTTATCACGGGAAATTTCGCAAATCTCAATTTATTTGTTGCTACTCGCCCATATAGGGGAAATTGGGAGGGGTCGCTTTTTTTATCCAGAAAAACGAATAAAATCCCAACAGGATTTTATCGCGTAGGACACGGAGCAAAAAAACGGGGTGGTTAGCAAGTATTACTTTAGAACCTAACTTTTTTTGCGTACTCTTCCCACTTTTGGAGTTGAAATTGGGTAAGTTGTTTGGCTTGGGCGATGGCCGCTTTCATGTCATCAGCGGCGAATTCTGTAACCTCGCCAACTATCAGTTTCGGATTGGCCAGTTTCCGCCGGAGAATTTCCTCTATAAATAATTTTTGTCCGCCGGTCAGTATTTCTTGGGGGTTTTCTTTTAAATATTCTGCCAGCGCCCTTCTTGCCAAAAGAGCGCGGCTGTCGCCGTGCAGTACCACGATTTTAATCATTTCATTACCAGCCGTAGTCTTTTCGCCGTTTTCCGCCTTGTTTTTGGAAACGTAGATGCTCATTGCGACAATTATGACTATTGCTGGCAGGACGATTTTGAAAAGGTACTTTCCGAGCCACCTTTTGACATAAAATCCCCAGCCGGGGCCGAAATCAAAAACCGGCCCTCCGGAATATTGTTGAGGGCTTTGTTGTTTATTTGTCGGGGGGTTTAATAAAATAGGTTGATTCGTAGTCATATTCTGGAAATTTCTAATTCCTAATTTCTAATTCCTAATGAACCCCGTTACACTTATCCAAAATCAATTTCAATTGTCGCCCCGCTACGCAAAAGTGTAACGGGGTGAATGTCCAATGCCAAAATATCTAATGTCTGAATTTGTCATTTAAAATTAGAAATCGGGATTTTATTAGAAATTAGTAATTAGATATTAGAAATTAGAAACTTACCCTGCAAGATTGGCTCTTGATAACTCTTCCACTATAAGATCTAGATTGCCCTGTAGTACGCGGTCAACATTACCCCAGCTCTTTTTTATGCGGTGATCTGTGATCCTATCTTGCGGGAAATTGTAGGTCCTGATTTTTTCCGCCCGTTCGGCAGAACCAATTTGGCGCCTGCGCTCTTCAGTAACTTTGCCCTCTTCACGCTTCCTCTTCGCGTCCAATAATTTCGTCCGTAATATTTCAAGCGCCCGCTCTTTATTTTGGGCCTGCGAACGTTCCTCTTGGGAACTCACGACGATACCGGACGGCTTATGTAGAATTCTGACTGCCGTTGAAACCTTGTTAACGTTTTGCCCGCCCGGCCCGCCGGACCTGTAAAAAGACATCTCAATTTCGTCGGGCTTTATTTCTATGTCGGTTTCTTTAGCTTTGGGCAGAACGGCCACGGTCGCGGTTGAGGTATGGACTCGTCCGCTTTTTTCGGTTTCGGGGATGCGCTGGACGCGGTGTACGCCGGATTCAAACTCCATTTTTTGCCAGGCATCTTTGCCGGCAACTTCAAAAACCATGTTTTTATAACCGCCCAAAGTCGTGCGGTTGTAGTCCAAAACCGCCACCTGCCATCCCTGAAGCGCGGCATATTTTTTGTACATTTCAAAAAGGGTGCCGGCAAATAGTGCGGCTTCTTCTCCACCCGTTCCGGCGCGGATTTCAACTATAATCTCGCTTTGGTTTCGCCCTTGGCTTGTTTGTGGCGAGGGGTTCGGCGTTGAGGAACCGGATAGCATTCTTTCTATTTCCGCATAACGCTTGGAGGCCTCGGCCACGCGCTTGTAATCTAAAACGAACTCAGGGTCAGCGAGCTTCTTCTTAATATCTTCCAGTTCATTTTTGAGTTCTTCTGCGGGTAGCACAACTAAACCAGAAATCCGGTGGCCGAATTTCTAATTACTAATGTCTAATTTCTAATCAATTTTAAATTTCCAATATCCAATTTTTAGAAGAAATTAGTCATTTGGCATTAGACATTCATTAGAAATTAGATATTAGATATTAGAAATTAATCAGCCGTTATTTCTTTGCCCTGACCTTTTTAACGCTTCTCGTCTTTGCATTTTCTTCGGATTTTGCCATTCTTTTCTTGAATTTTTCCACCCTCCCGCGGGTATCAATCAGCTTTTCTTTACCGGTATAAAAAGGGTGACACTTATCGCAAATTTCCACGTTAATTTCCGACATCGTAGAGCCGGTTTTCCAAGTATTGCCGCAAGCGCATTTGACCGTAGCGTTTTCGTAGTATTTTGGATGGACTTCTTTTTTCATAAACCCAAGCTTACCATTTTTTACGCAAATTTGCAAAATGCACCGCCGTTTGCATTTAATCGCAATCCTTGCTATTATAATCCCGATATCTAATGGGATGGGATAAATTTCTTCACCCCGTTAGATATTTCTGCTAATTTCTGGGCTAACGCGGTAAATATAGGACATTTATTAAGATCATGGAAGCACAAGAAAAACAATCTATATCTAACGGGGCAAGCTTTTTGCCCGCCTATGATGATATGGTGAAAGCGGGGATGCATTTTGGTCGCAAAAAGACCATTTTTCATCCCGGCATGAAGCCTTTTGTTTATACGCTGAAAGACAGCATCTATATTTTGGATTTGGTTAAAACCAGAGAGGGGATATTGAAGGCGGTGGATTTCCTGAAGAAAGCAATTGCCGAAGGCAAGATAATTTTATTTGTCGGCCTGACAAAACAATCTGCCGACGGAATTAGAGCCGTTGCCGAAACCTTGGGCATGCCCTACGTGATTAATAGATGGCTGGGCGGCACCTTAACTAATTTCAAGACGATCATAGCGCGGGTAAAGTATCTGGAGGACCTTGAAAAGGATCAGGCCGGGGGCGGGTTTGATAAATATACGAAGAAAGAAAAAATACTCAAAGAGCGCGAAATTGCGGCTTTGAGGCAGAGATTTGACGGCATTCGCAAGTTGGTAAAAATTCCGGATGTTTTGTTTGTCTCGTCGTTAAAAGAGAGCCAATTGCCCGTCCACGAGGCCAAGAGAACCGGAGTGAAGGTTGTCGGAATCGTAAATACCGACAGCGACCCCAAGCAAATAGATGTTCCGATCCCGGCAAATGATAATTCAAAGAAATCCATAGAATTGATACTGGAGGCGGTTAGGGCAGGTATTAATCCTGAAGCATGAAACGTGTGGCATGAAGCAATTTTGTTTCGTATTTCATGTTTTATGTTTTGCACCTCATGTCCGATATAGAATTAATAAAAGAATTGCGCGACACCACGGGCCTTTCCTTTAAGGAGATAAGAGAGGCGCTTGAAGAAGCCGGAGGCGACAGAACACGGGCGATTGAGGTTTTGAAAGCGCACGGCGCCGCTCTGGCCCAGAAAAAGGCATCCCGCGAGACGCAGGAGGGCGTGATTGACGCCTATATCCATGCGACCAAGAAAGTCGGTGCCTTGATTGAGCTTTTGTGCGAAACCGACTTCGTCGCCAGAAACCCCCTGTTTGCGGAATTGTCCCACGAGCTCGTTATGCATATCGCCGCCATGGATCCCAGAGACACCGAAGAGTTGCTTAAACAGCCCTACATAAAAGACGAGGATATCAGCATTCAGGATCTGATCACTCAATACATAGCTAAGCTTGGTGAAAATATCAAGGTCGGAAAATTTATCAGGTTTCAGATATAAGATATAAGTATGTTCATCATTTTGCCATTGGCCATCTTATTAATTTCAATCGCGGCTATCTTTTGGCTTGTGGCGCGCAAGTTTGTTTACCTTAAAAAGCTTGCGCCCGGGGTTATTGATAACTTGGACATCGCCCAGGAAAGTTTTTGGGCGGAGTTTTTCCCGGAAGCGGCGCAGCATCTGAAGATGGCAAAACTTCAGGAATACGGCGCTGCTATTCTTGCGGAATTTGAGAAATTTCTTCGGAGACTGCGCCTTATTTCCCTGAGGATAGATACCTTTATGAGTCAGCTTGTTCATAGGATTCGCAAGTCAAACGCCCGCCGGGAAGAAACTTTGAATAAAGAGACGGAGACCGAAATAGAGAAAGAGATTAGCAAACCAATCCGGGCCAATGATGTGAAAAAAGATTTAAAAGAGGAGGAGCAGAGGTTGATTATAGAAATTGCCAAGAATCCGAAGGATGCCGAGTTGTATAAGAAATTAGGTCAGATATACTTGAAAACAAGAGAGGACGGGGATGCATTCGAGTCATTTAAAAAAGCGCTGGAACTTAATCCGGAAGACAGGGAGACCAAGGCAAAATTGGAAAAAATCGCGGCCAAATCGGGCAAATTGCCGGAGTAGCGAAATGGGTTGAAGTGTCCGATGACACTTCAACGGGAAATTTAGCAAGTGACAGCGAGCGCATCTGTCTGCGCTGAAGGCGCAGGTAACAGATCAAATTTCCCCGGAAGAGCAACGCTTTTGCTCGCCCCGTTACACTTGCCAGCGTAGCTCAGTGGTAGAGCAACTGTTTTGTAAACAGTAGGTCGTCGGTCCAAATCCGACCGCTGGCTCTCGGGCTTATCTAACGGGGTAAATAGGTCGTGAGTTCAAGTCTCACCTCCGGCTCTGTTATTAAGATCTTTGACAAAGCAGTTTATTATTTGATAAAATTAAGTATGCCCAAAAAGTGGAGTTTGGCAATAGAGGTTAAAAAAAGAAAAGAACTTTGTAATTTATATGTGAAAAAAAATTTAACAATCGGCGAGATATCAAAAATCATCAAGATTAGTCAGGGCAGTGTTTATGACAGATTGTTACGGCTGGGGATAAAATCAACCCCCCACCTAAAAAAAGGCTATAAAAATTTTAAAAACATTCCATTACCAAAGCTATCATGTGATTTAGCTGAATGTGTTGGCATTTTATTAGGGGACGGCCATATATCTTTTCAACAAGTATTCATTATGCTGGGGAATAAAGAAGGACCGTACGTTCAGTATGTGAGAAACCTTTTTTGGAAGGTGTTCAAAATAGAACCCAAATTAATTACGAGAAACGGCGGCTACAGCGTGCTTTACTTTAGTTCTGTTAAAATTATTAAATTCTTGAGCGATATGGGTCTAGTAAGTAATAAAGTTAAATATCAAGTATCAGTACCCGGATGGATTTTTAGGAGTAACAGGTTCGGCGAACGTTTTTTGAGGGGATTTTTTGATACAGATGGCTCAGCCTATAATTTAAAGTTTGGCTTCCAAGTTTCCTTTTGTAATTCTTCAAGGCCGTTATTGGAAAATTCAAGAGATATTCTTATAAAATTAGGATATAAACCATCACGGATTTCTTTAAAAAATTTGTATTTGACAAGGAAATCCGATTTAATAAATTTTTTGTATAGAATTAGACCAGCTAATATCAATAAGTATTCTAGGCTTGAAAATTATATAGCAAGGGTAGGTACTCAAGTGGACAACGAGGGCTGACTGTAAATCAGCTGGCCGTGCGCCTACGCAGGTTCGAATCCTGCCCTACCCAAATGATCAAAAAAATCGGGTCAAAATACGTTGTTCTGTCAGAAACCACCGGGCGAAAGATGGGCACTTATTCCGCAAAAAAAGAGGCCCAGAAACGCTTGAGGCAAGTAGAGTTTTTTAAACACTTAAAATCCAATCCGGGCTTAAGGAGTAAATTAAAAAAGAAGTCGTTGCTATAACAATGCCGTCGGCCTCACACCTACTCAGCTTTTACGTATTATTTTTATGTATTGAAAGGTAAGAGAAGCCACGTATTATATTTTGGTTTCTGTTGTGATTTAAAAAAAAGATTTTTGCAACACAATTCCGGGTTGGTTAAATCAACGAAAGCGCATAAGCCATTTGCTTTGATATATTATGAGGCCTATATTTCAAGGGAAGATGCCAGACACAGAGAATATAGCATAAAATTAAGGGCCAATGCCTATTGTCAGCTGAAACGGTGAATAAAGAATTGTGTTGCCGAAGCTGAGTAGGTGTGAGGCCGGAGTAGTTCAGTGGCAGAACGCAAACTTGGTAAGTTTGAAGTCGTGAGTTCGATTCTCACCTCCGGCTCAAATCAAAACAATTTATTGTTTTGATTGTGAGAATCGAACACCGGAGCGATGTTCGGCGAGCAATCGGCGAGCCGAACCGCGAGGTGGGGGCTAGCCCGAGCCGGCGGAAGCCGGCGAGAGGCGAAGCCGATTCTCACCTCCGGCTCATAAAAAAAATTATGTCACAAGAAAATCTGATAAAATTGAAGTGCGGGAAATGCAAGCGCGTTAATTATTTTTCGACCAAAAATAAGAAATTGGTCACGCGCGCCATTGAATTGAAAAAATTCTGCAAATGGTGCCGCGCACATACCCCGCATAAGGAATCAAAGAAATAGCTGCTTCGTCAAAGCGGCTCTTGGGCCCGCTTCGCTCATCCAGCGACTCGTTCCGCTATTTCAGCTCAAAAATTTCATTTTTGGTTGAAGAACCATTATACCAAAAACGAACCATGCAATTTTCTCGCTGGAATGCCCAAAAGCCGCCTTGACTCCGCTAGAACCTTTCGGGGACATAAACTAGTCGGCAAACAATAGAGAAAAATTCTTAGGGTTCGCTTAAACCGTTAAATTTAAATCTGGGAGCGTCGTTCAATGGTAGGACTCTGGTCTCCAAAACCAGGTATCTAGGTTCGAATCCTGGCGCTCCCGCCCTCACACCTATTGAGTATTTGCAAGTCATCCCTGTTCTGCTTACCCCCACACCTATGCATAGGTGTGGGGGCTTGCGGTATGCAGAACTTATACTCAATAGGTGTGAGGGCCCGCAAAACCAAAAACCGCCTCTTGACCTAGAGGCGTTTTTGTTTTTTGCCCGACTATTAGTTGCGGGGTTTGACAGAACCGTTTGGCTGTGTATTATAAAAACAGGATAGGCCTTTAACAATTTTAGAGGAGGAGAACGATATGGCTGACCATGGGAACTGGCCGAAGAAATTAGAGAAAAGGTTAAAGGGGCATTGTTTAAAAGCCGAAGGCGACAGGGATAAATTTAAGGAACTGGTCTTGGCTGACGAGGTATTGATGAAAGAAAAAGAATTGGATGTCTGCAAAAAGAAAGCTCGCCGGATGGGTTTTTTCAAAGAGGCCAAATTGTCCAAGAGATACGTTTTTTCCCACCAGTTAGACGAAGAAGAATTGAAAGAACTGGATAGAATGCTGGCGGACGATAACATAGGTTGGCCGGAAATTGAGAAGAAATTCCCCGGTTTTAAAATATCGCAATTCAGAAATCGGGCCAAGATTGAGAGGATAAATATAAACAAGGGAAAACCCGACAAAAAAGCCGCGGAAGCAAAACTGGAAAAGAAAAAGTCGGTGGCGCTGGAACGGAGAATCCAAGAATTAATTTATGGAGGGAAACTTGTTGAATTGGGGGCCGACAATTTGTTCAATCAGGTCAATCAGGAATTTCCCGACCAACTAACCAGACAATTCTTCAACGATAAGCTGCAAGGTATAATTTGGGATGCGAAAACTCTGGAATCTCTGGAAGAGGTGGTGAAAAGAGCCCTTCCGCTCAGTAAATTCTCGGGTTTTCACAGACATATTCCGCCAGAAATGGTGGACTCAAAAGCTAAAGAATTGACCGGTGTTAGTACAATAGCCCATCCAGTCGCATTCATACCTGGCCTTGGCAGAATCAGTGGAGAGGATGAATTAAAAAGCTTAGAAGAAGCAGAATTGCCCCGTACCTCGTTCAGTAAACCGCTCGTTATCAGAGTCGCAGATGCGGACAGGGATAAAGGCAATTTGATGATTGTGAATGGCCCCAATATCGGGCTTAGTCACGATAGGCGAATTAGAACAAACCCCGTCCGACGTGCATTGGCTGACGCCAGACGCAGACGAGATTCGGTAGTTCTTATAGTGAACCCGATAGATATTGATACTGTAAAAGCGGGCGGAGCGGCCAAAGTCCACCGAGCTCTTGTTTCGGGACGCAACGTTAACATCAAGGTTCTAGAACCATCGTACCAAAAAAAAGCCGAACGTATCTTAAAAAATCCTCTCCCGGGCGAGCTGATTTTTGAGACATTTGCCGAAGTTTTTGAAAATCTCCTGTCCGGATGGTGGAAAATCACTCATCGGGCCGATGGCAGTCCCGAATTCGACGGCGAGATTAAAATTGTTTTCGGGCGCAAGGAAGAAGAACTGATAGCTGCCGCCGCCTACTGGGAGGTGCGCTACTGGACAATCAGAAGGCAGAACAATCTTGATGTTGAAATTAGAATGGCCAAGAATGCCCTTGCTCGCGTAGAGAAAGAAGAAAATCAAAAAGAAACAGAGGAATTCAGCCAAAAGCTCGAGTGGCTTCTCAGAGAAAAATCGCGGACAATTGTTTCAAACATCAATACGGAAGATATTCAAAAAACCTACCGACGCATACATTCTTTCGTCGTGCGCCGATTTGAGGAAGCAATACCCAACTGCAAGGTCATTGGCCAGGGCAATGTATATGTAAAAGTCGGAAAAGAAATTGTAGAAATTCATATCCCGAGGTACCTAAAAATAACGGACGCCTTACTGGCCGATTACGCAAATAATTATGGGCCCAAGGTGTTACGACAACAATTTGCCAATACCGTGGTCATCTGTCATCCCCATGCCCTTAACTACCGGATGACCGCCAGAGAAGTTGATAAAGGCGGCAAACGAGGGTCTTCACAAATATTCGTTGCGCCTATTGCCGTGGACGGAGATTTTTTGCGGGATGCCTTGCGCGATAACGTGCGCAGATTTCACCCAATATCCCAATTGGTGTTCAATGAACAATTCCACCCTGGCATTTTGCGCTTAAGTTGGGTCAACGGGACGGTGTCCGGCGAGCCGATACCCATTAGTGCACTTGGCGCATACAAGAAATTTGCCAGAAAGGAAGATGTGGTAGCTAAAAGCCCGCTAATTGACTATCCCGACTGCCCATTCATTTGGATAATGTTTGCGACCGACCCGCATTGGGGTTCCCGAGCTAAGGAATTCGCTTGGTGCGAAAAGAGAAAGTCCTACTTGGGCATTTGCGAAGCGGCGATTGAGATGATGAGACAGGCGGGCCTTTGCAGAAACTCAAGGCTGCCGATTCACATGTTTGTGATTAATGACGACCCGACACAAGGTAACCCCTTCGAAACGCATAAACAGCCCGACCCTCATCAAATGCCATATGATCTGATAGAGAGGAGGTTCGGAGATCTTAAGAAAATTGTATTAGAAGGCGAGCCAGCGGAAAGAGAAGAAGCCGTAGCGAGACTTCAGACGCTTGGCCTTTCGCAATTATTGGTAAGAGGCCTGGATTGGCCTCAGCATCAGCTCTTAGAAGTATTTTCTCGGCACCTTCAACCCAATGTTGATTTCTTCAATGCGGTTTTATCTCGGGCAACCCAAGCCGGTTTGTTGATCAGGGGCGTTAGTGATTTTGAACAAACGTCCTATGATAGCCGGGATATCGGCGCGATTAATATGGGGAGCGGTAATCACTTTGGGGCTACAGTAGACTTGACTTTGACCGAAGGTTTTATTTACGCTATTTGGCTTATCGGTTTGCTTAACCCGTTATCTGGCTGGAGACAAAAGCCCAACCTTCTTCCCAGGCTGATAAAAGCTCCGCTTTATGGCAACGAACATATCGGCTGGGGGACGATTCAAATTCCTGGAGGTTATGAATGGGGGATTGAACTCAGGGATTCCCCAACCCGGCTTGCCAGTTGGGGCGATACGCTGCTGGGCGCAGTTCGCAATGATTTGCGGCGCGCCAATTATAGTCGGATATTTGACGGTAAAATGACGTTGAAGGCTTACGGCGACAAACATTTTTTTGGTGCAGTCAGTACCGATCACACTTTTTACCACATGTGTGCGGCGGGTACGCACACAGATGTATATGGAGAGAGGGGATTCCCGCCCAACAATACAGGTGTTTCCTTTGTCGGCCTGCCCGTAAATGGTCCTGACAGCGGACCAATTCTCGTCAGGACATTACGCTATGATAGTATAAGGGATTACTTTAAAAAACCTTATCGCTTTGATTGGGCAGCCTTTTTGCCTAATCCGGCCTAGTTTTGCAAAAAAAAATACCCCCAGTGCAATGGGGGCTTTGTTTTTTTATACGTTTTTCGCGGGGGCCGGTTCATCAACGTCAACATCCATCTTTGCCTGAAGCCATCTTTCAATACGTTCAGAAATATCTTTTCCGCACAAAGAGCCGAGGCAGCCGGAGAAAACGGCAATTGGCACAATATCGGGAATGCTGGGGTTCAAAGAGATGTAACTTACTTTGAAAAAGTTTACAAGGCCTTTGGGTATGCAGGTAGCCGTATGATAACCTGTATGATTTCTATTCCCGGCACGGCTCATCAGTGTTTGCAGTACCTCGTTAAGGAAAAACAGAAATGCCGCGGATAAAATTACAACCGTGCGCGGTATCGTACCAGTATCAAGAATGGGGAGCGGGAAAATCAATCGGCCGATCGGCCGCCCCATGAAGCTAAATAGGGGTTTTTGCAACAAGACCCATGCCGCAACCAGAATTATCATAGCTAGGTATGGTAAACGGGTATGCCATGCCCGGGGCTTGCTATCTCTGGTTTTATCCAGATGCCGGTCGGGTGCTAATTTTGCAGCCCTCTCTATAATCATTGAGATTAAGGCTCCGGTAGTTGAACCGAGCGTCGTAGACAACATGTACGGTACCAGAAGTAACAATGGCATATTCTTTGAAAAAAGGTACGCCGCGCTTATGTAGAACGTGATGCCCGCCGATATGCCCGTTATGGCAATGAACCAATTGTTACCACGCTGAGCGGCCCGTGTGCCCAACGCATAAGTTAAGTTTTGTAGAATACTCAACCCAATAACTATAATAAGAGCTCGAGTCATATCTTCGCTGAATGTCAGACAACCATAAATGATGTAAAAAATCAGGGAGGCGATAAGCACCCAGAATGTCCGTTCCCTTGTAATAAACTGTATTCTTTGACCCGGTGCCAGCCGCGGGTCTCTGGTGGCGTCACTTTTGATATGGAATTTTTGCTCGACATATTGGGCCCAAGTTGCTCCGATTACACGTCCCCCTACAATGCCCGCGACATAGAGAGCGTAAAGCCACCAATACGATCTTGCAGAATCAAGGGCATGCATTGTTACATACCATGAGCCGTTAGAAGCCAAGCTGGCGAGGGCATGCCAGAAAAATGATCCCCTTTGCCTGAATCTACTGACAAATACAAACGATGCAAATTGGGCAGTTGAAGCCGAGAGAAATAGAATCGCTTCTGAAAAATCTCGGAGCCAAGACGCTGCGACAATGCCGCAGACGATAAACGACAGGGGGACCACGCAATTGCTTAACCGTGTGTTGAAGTTGAGGATATATTTGAGCGCGAATCCGGAAGCACCTGCGGCAAGTAAGATTAAAACCAGGCATTCTGTAAACCCGACCATGCCAGTCCTCCTTCGTAAAGATTTTTAAGAAACATCGTTGAGACAAGATTACCACAAAGTTAATTTTATGCAAAACAGCTCTTATTGTGTACACAACCAAATAGAAAAACCCCGACGGTACCGTCGGGGTTTTTAGAACACGTCAATTTTTAATTTTCGCGTTTGGGGTTTGCTTCTTTCGATTTGGCGCATCAAAACTTCCACATCCTCGATTTTGTACATGCGATAGTTATTCACAGGGTTGCGGTACGCAATTAATGCCCCTCTCTTGTCCCAGTTGCGGACTGTCAAGGGCGTTACCCCGAAGATTCTGGCGACTTCGTTAACGGTTAGATATTTTTTGGGCACCCGAATTAACGTTTAGCGTTTAGCGTTTAGCGTTTAGATTTTTACTATACGCTATACACTATACCCTCTGTGCTCTTTTACTTTTTATCAACCTTTAGCTATCAAGGTCTACTAAGGTTTGATATTTGTATTATACCTTTCTATTTAAAAGACGGTCAATGTGGATAACTCCCACTGAATTTCTAATTTTTAATCTCTAATTTTTAAACAAATTAAAATGCGGCATCGGTTGATAATTTTAAGTAATGAGTTATCAACACTTTTAGTTTTATGGAGGTTATAATTAAGTAGGTAAATCAAGATGATATGGTTATCCGATAACGTATCGGATAGAGGCAAAAAACGGGGCAGACTTGTAGGCACAAATTCACGCTTGAAACAAGCACCCCTGGAAGTAAAAATACCGCGGCCCCGACAAAAGCCGGGGCCGCGGAGAACGCATCCTCACCGGAGCACATAACGAATTATATGCTCGGCTTGGACTTTTTAATTTTACTTCATTTTAAACGGAATTTCAATGAATTTAGGCAACGAAAAAAAACAGAACTTCATTACTCTGGCCGAGGCCGCCAAGAACTCTCCTTACTCGCAAGAGTATTTAAGTTTGCTAGCTCGCAGAGGAAAATTATTTTCTAAAAAGATCGGACGCAATTGGTATACTACTCGGGAAGCGATTCAAAATTATTTAGCCGGACAAGGGCTAACGGTTATAATTCCTAAAAGCGAAATTAATCCATCGTATCAGGGAAAAATTTTAAGACCGATCGTGATGCGGCCGCAGATTATTGATACGAGTGCGCATTTTAATGCGGGAGTAGAAGAAGTCAGCGAGACAGAAAAGGAGCGCGGTGAGCGGCATGAAAAAAGAAGCCAGCTGATGGAAGAATTTGAAAAGCTTAATTTGCCGCCTCAACAGATTCCTGACCAAATAAAAGTTTCAGGCAAACCGGAAATTATCCCTCCTCGTATAATTCCTCCTCCCGCCCGTATTGCTCCACTTCCTTTTGCAGAATTAAAATCTAGGATAAGTCCGGCGCAACTTGATGCAACCGGGAAAATTTCTGAAGAAACTTTTGAAAAAAAAGCCAAGGTTGAAAGGGTTGAAGAAGCGCTGGTTCAGATCTCAAAAAATCTTGAGGAATTATCGCAACTGCAAAAAACGCAGATCGAAAGGCAATCACTACCGGCTGCCCAATTGCCGGTTCCCGAGATGCCTTCTGAACAAAAAGAATTTTTTGAAATTGAATCAAGATCGTTATCTCACCGTCTCCGCAGATTAAATTATTTTTCTAATCAGAACCTTAAAAACCCCAAAAAACTGCTTGGCATTGTTGTAGCAGCGGTTGTATTGCTCTTTCTGGTCGGAGGCGGATTTAGTTTTGGACAGATAGACGCCGTTGCCCAAAAGGTCAGCCAGTTTTTCAAAGACGCGGACACCCTACAAGGCCATTTTGCCGGAACGCACGCCAACGAAGTACTACTTCTTGATAAGGCGGGTAATGTTTCCATTTTCGGCCACATAGAAACGCAGGGCCAGTTCCGTTCTTTTGCTCCCGAAGGCGTAGCGCCTATCATTGTTGACTCCACGACTTTGGTTGAAAATCTCAACGCCGAGTATCTGGACGGTTTGGCCTCCAAGGATTTTACTCTCGCTTTTGTTACCAAAAACGGCAATGTTACCTACGAAGATGTTTACCTTGAGGGCAATGTTGAAGTCGGTAAGACCCTTCTCGTAAAAGGCGCGACGAAACTTTTGGATTCGCTTTCCGTTTATGGAAAACTGGGCGTTTTTGGAGAAGCGGTTTTCGGCAAGGATGTGAAACTCACCTCCGGCAATTTAAAAATTGATAAAGGAAGCGCCGAAATTTCTGCGGGCAGTTTGAATATTGCCATTGGTAATTTACAGCTCGGCCAAGGGACGATTGAGATAAATAATCGAGCAATGATTAAAAATTTGAACTCGGAATTTTTACAAGGTCTGCAACCGGGTGATTTTACTCTTGACTACGTCGTGGGCAACGGCAACGAGACAGACAAAGTCGCATTTTTCAACGGCGGTTTATATGGCGGCGATGGAGCGTTTTCTTCTCTGGGCGTTGCCGGTGATGTTTCAATTGGTTCGCAGGAAAAATCTTACAAAAATACCGTCACAATTTTTTCAAAAAAGTTTTCCGTTGACAGTTCGGGCAATCTGACCGTAGGAGGAAAAATTTCCGGCGGCAGCCTATCGGTTGGGCCGGTCGTTTCTGATCTGATTCCCTCCGGTTCTTACGATTTAGGTTCAAGCGGCAGTCCTTGGGATGAAATATTTGCTTCAAGCGCGAGTTTTGCGAGCATTGCTGGGGTGGGCATCTCTAATTTGCGCGGCACGACTAGCTCTTCGTTTGCCATCAATTTCGATAATACAAGTTCAGACTCAGAGGATGCCTATCTGGCTTTTGAGCGTGGGACCATCACGCCGAATGCGGAACTTTCATGGAATTCAACGGATGACCGTTTCGAATTCAATGAGCCGGTTCGTATTGCCAGCACGAGTATAGTCGCGTTTTCTGTTTCCGGCGGCGCCGCTTCTTTGTCCAATACTTTATTTGTGCAAAGCAGCGGTAACGTCGGCATCGGGACGACGAATCCTCTGACCCAATTGGATGTAATTGGGAACGCCTCTATCTCTGGCGGTCTCGAAGTTACCGGGAATATTATAGCTGGCAGTGTTATTTATAACACCGCGAGCGTTGCCAGCGATTTTGAAGTCGGCGGGCATATTTATAACGCTGACGGCACTGCCCTCTTGCCGTCATACACCTTTGAACTGGATAAAGACACCGGCCTGTTTAGGATAGGCGCCAACAACCTTGGATTCGCTACAGGAGGCGTCCAGCGGCTGGCCATTTCCGACACCGGAGCCAGTTCCTCGGTTAACTTTGAAATGCCGACCTTAAAGGTTGCGACCATAGGAGGGGATTCAGACCTTTCCGTCTCGCCGGTCGGTTATTTGACTCTTTCTCCGGCCGATGCCAGAACTTTTATTTCTGGTAATGCCTCGGTATCCGGCGACTTTGAAATTGGAACCGACAAGTTCACCGTTAACGGTTCAAGCGGCAATGTCGGGATAGGCGGAACCCTCTCCGTTACCGGCCGAGCCGATCTTTTGTCCAACGCCTCGGTGTCAGGAACCTTTGAGGGTCTGGGGA
>Ga0315280_10001838_pt1 | contig 35497 bp, 33 predicted proteins | sample YL17G06_40_MG_FD_203697 | JGI IMG/M metagenome (GOLD analysis project Ga0315280, IMG submission 203697) | Sediment microbial communities from Yellowstone Lake, YNP, Wyoming, USA - YL17G06_40 | ecosystem: Environmental > Aquatic > Freshwater > Lake > Sediment | place: USA: Wyoming | collected...
CCACCGCTCTATGACGACCTTCTTCTCGGTGAAGAACTCGACGGCGTCCATGCCCTGGCCGTGGAGGTCGCCGAAGAACGAGTCCTTCATCCCGCTGAAGGGGAAGAACGCCATCGGGGCGGCTGTGCCGACGTTCACGCCGATGTTGCCGCAGGCGACCTCGTACCTGAACCTCTTGGCGTCCCCTCCGCTGGCGGTGAATATGGAGGCCGCGTTCCCGTAGGCGCTCCCGTTCACCATCCCTATCGCCTCTTCGAGGTTCCCGGCGGTGAGGACGCTCATCACCGGGCCGAATATCTCCTCCCTGGCGATGGTCATGTCCGGCGTGACGCCCTCGAAGATGGAGGGGCCGAGGAAGCAGTTCTCGGGGTAGCCGCCGTGGACCTTGAACCTCCTGCCGTCGAGGGAGAGCCTGGCGCCCTCGTCGAGCCCCTTCTCCACGTAGCCGACGACGCGCCTCTTCCTCGCCTCCGACTGGAGGGGGCCCATCTGCGTCGCCTCGTCCAGGCCGTAGCCTATCCTGATCTCCGAGGTCGCCTTCGTGACCGCCCTCATCATCCTCTCGTTGAACGCCTCGTCGCCGCCGACGAGGACGAGGTTCGCGCCGGCCAGGCAGCGTTGCCCTGTGTTACCGTAGAAGCTCCCCATGAGGTTGGAGACCGTCCCGTCGATGGACGCGTCGGGCATCACCACCTGGAAGTTCTTGGCCCCGCACTGCGCCTGGACCCTCTTACCCCTGGCGCAAGCCTCCTTGTAGATGATGTCCCTGCCCACGGCGGTGGAGCCGACGAAGGAGACGCCCTTCACGGCTGGGTGCCTGAGTATGACATCCACGGCCTCAGCGTCCCCGTGGACCATGTTAATCACCCCGGGCGGGAAGCCGGCCTCCTCGACGAGCTCCACGAGCTTGGTCTGGCTCAGAGGCGTCCAGGGACTCGGCTTGATGACGTACGTGTTCCCCGTGGCGACGGCGTACGGGAAGAACCAGAGGGGGACCATGAAGGGGAAGTTGAACGGGGCGATGCACGCGAAGACGCCGAGGGGCTGCCTGACGACGTACTCGTCGATGCCCCTGCTGATGTCCTCGAGGTTGTACCCCATCATGAGGCTCGGGATGCCCGCGGCGACCTCGACGTTCTCTATCCCCCGCCTCACCTCGCCCCTCGACTCGTCTATGATCTTCCCGTGCTCCTGGGTGCAGACCCTGCTAATCTCCTCGAAGTGCCCCTCGAGCAGATCCTTGAGCCTGAACAGGTAGTGGGCCCTCGTCAGGGGCGGCGTCCTCCTCCAGGCGGGGAAGGCCCCTTGAGCCGCCTCTATCGCGGCCCTCGTATCCTCCGCGTTGGAGAAGGGTACCTTTGCTATTGTCTTCATGGTCGCCGGGTTCACGACGTCCCTGTAGACCCCAGACGAGGGGTCGACCCACTCCCCGTTCACGTAGTTCCTCAGCTTCAGGACGCCCTTGATCGGCTCCTCAAGCAGCACCAATCTAGGCTGCCTCCTTCTCCACCTTCGTAAGCGAGCCCTCGAAGACCTCAAGCGCCCTGTCGAGCTCTTTTTCGGCGATGATCAGGGGCGGCTGGAACCTGACCGTGCAGGCCTTGACGCCGCCTGTGCCGACGAGGAGGCCGCCCACCCTCGCGAGCTCCTTCACCCTGTTCGTCTCGGCGACCGCCGGCTCCTTCGTCTCCCTGTCCTTGACGAGCTCTATCCCGACCATCAATCCCTTGCCGCGGACGTCGCCGATGAGGGGGTGCTTCTCCTTCATCTCCTCGAGCCGTTTCAGCAGGTACTTTCCCTTCCTCGCCGACTGCTCCGGTATCCTCTCCTCCTTGAAGGTCTCTATGTTGGCTAGGGCAGCGGCGCATGACACCGGGTTCCCACCGAACGTGGACAGATGGTCGCCGGGCTCAAGCGAATCTCCCACATCCGCCCTCGCGATGCAGGCGCTTAGCGGGAAGCCGGCCGCTATCCCCTTCCCCATCGTCATGATATCGGGCGTCACGCCGTAGTGCTCTATCGCGAAGAACTTTCCGGTCCTCCCGAAGCCGCTCTGTACTTCGTCCACGATGAAGAGGCTGCCGTGGGCGTCCAGTATCTTCTTCAGCTCCTTGAAGTACTCTGGCGGAGGAACTATGATGCCCCCCTCGCCCATGACGGGCTCCGCTATCAGTGCGGCGACGTTGTCCGACGTGTGATAGTTGATCACGTCCTCTAACCTCCTGGCGCAGAGGACGCCGCAGCCTGGGTACTCCTTCTCGAATGGGCACCTGTAGCAGTAGGGTGCCGCGGTGAAGGAGACCGCTGAGAGGTAGGGGCCCATGTCGTAGCGTTTCCTCCGTGACTGGCCGGTGATGCTCAGGGTCCCTATCGTCCTGCCGTGGAAGCTGCACTCGAGCGCCACTATCTCCTGCTTCCTCGTGAACTTCTTCGCCAGCTTCAGAGCAGTCTCGTTCGCCTCCGCGCCGGTGTTGCCGAAGAATGTCTTAACGAGCCCCTTCGGAGAGACCTTGGCGAGCTTTACGGCGAGCTCCGTCACCACTGGGTTATGGTAGACATACGAGCCGAAGTGGATCAGCGTCTCCGCCTGCCTCTTGACGGCCTCGACGACCCTTGGCGGGCAGTGGCCGGCGTTCACAACCGCTATGCCTGCGTAGCAGTCGATGTACTCCCTCCCATCGGCGTCCCTGAGGGTCGCCCCCTTCCCCCCGACGACGACGATCGGCTCGAGCTTGGCGAAGCTCAGAATCCTGTATTTCTCGTCCTTCGACAAAACGTCACTGGACATGACGAATCATGAGATATTAACAGCTCAGCCTATAAAACGTTAGGCGGGGGTGCATGTGCGGGCAGCGTTAGAACTTGGGCCCCACGGCCTCGACTACCTCCTCGTGTAGGCGGCGCAGCCTGTCGACGGCTGGGTGGTCTGCGCCGAGCTCCTCGGCGAAGTGGTCGACAGTCACCTGTATGTCGACCTCGTGGTCGCCCTCGACGAGCTTGTCCGCGTAGGTCACGATCTTCTCCTCCAGCGTCTCGGGGATATAGTCGCCATCCGGGATTCCGAGTCTCTTCGCCTCATCCCTCGACAGCCCGGCGCCGACGTGCCTCTCCACTATCCTCGCGACCTCCTCCGGCAGGCCCAGCTTCCTCGCGATCCTGCCGCCCACGGCGCCGTGCTCTGTCCCGTGGGTCTTGGAGCGGCCCAGGTCGTGGAGGATCGCTCCCGCCTCGACGAGGGGCAGATCGACACGGTATCCCTTCCTCTTGAACGCCTCGGCCAGCCTCAAGGCTACCTTGGTGACGTTGAGGCAGTGCTCCACCACCCCGTTGGAGCACCCCGAAGCCCTCAAAATCTTTATGGCCTCGTCCCTGGATGGCGGATTCAGTCCTCGAGGTCCCCCTTTATCTCGGATATCTTCTTCTCGAGGAACTCGATTATCGGCCTGTTGTCGACCCTGTGTAGCGGCTCGTCGCAGTGGGGACACCTGAAGACGGTCTCCATCGCGACCTCGAAGGTCGTCTTTGGGCAGGTCGAGTTGCCGCAGTGGTAGAACTCGTGGCTCAGCTCGTACTCGAGCCTCGTCTCGAGCTTCTTCAGTATCTTGTGCTTCATCCCCTGGATGTATGCCTCGACGAGCTCCGGCTGGAGGCGCCACTGGAAGATGAACCAACCCGTCTCCTTGTCCCTGAACCTCCTGCTCGTGACGAGGCTGTGATTGTAGAACCTGTAGAGGAGCCTCCTCACGTCGTTTATCTGGATGCTCGTCTTAGCCGAGATGTCCTCCACTGTTATGTCCTCGTTCTCCTTCAGGATCTTGATTATCTCTATCCCCTGTTCGCCGCCGAGCACCTTGGCTATGTTATAGAGGGTGTCGTCGCTGACGCTGATCAATGCCTGCTCTGACCTTCTCCAATTAACATTAGTGTGGCTCTGCTGTTTAAATGTTAAAGGTCGGATGCCGCGCCCTCGACGCGCTTGCCATGAGCCATGGGAACTACCTTGAGGCGTGCGCCCGGGGAGGCCAGTAAAAGCTCCCTCCCCTCGTAGAGTTCGTGGAGGAAGACGGCGAGGGCACTCACCTCGGAGTGGGGCTGCCCCGTGACGGCGACGTTCCAGTCAGCGAGTCCGTAGACCTCGCCGGGCACCTTTGAGCCTCCGACGACGAGGAGCTTCTCAGACGGGTCACCCCTGATCTGCTCCAGACAGTCGCGGATGGGGAGCCCGTACATCGTGAGGTGCACGACCTTCCCATGCCACTCCCTCACGACCCTACGCCAGCTCGACGCGTGCTCGACGGTGAACTTGCCGCCCCAGTCTACGCAGACCTTCCTCACGGACTCCTCCAGGCCCGGATCGTGAACGCCCGTATATATAGCGCGTCTGGCGCCAAGCGCCCTGGCGGCGAGTAGGAGGTGGGTCGAGACCCTGATGTCCCTCGAGGGGCGGTGATCGAGCCTAAGTATCGTCACCGGTGGATTCAGCGGCGTCGAAGCGTCCATTCTGGGATTACTTGTCCTTTCCGGTGAGTAAAAGGTTTCCAGCCCCACTGAGTGAAGTGCACCGTTTTTAAGCCGAACAGGCAATACCTCATGGGACCGAGATGTCAGAAGCCAAGGCAGAGGAGGTCCCAGCCCTACCCCTCGCGACGAGGCGGAAGGCCCTTGGGGTACTGATACCTCTCATCAACATGCCCCTGTTCGCGTTGAACCTCTACGAGACGATCATGATGGCCTTCGCGGGGACGCCGCTGAACTCCCTAGACTTCCTCAACGGCGTCGTCTTCACGCTCATAACCCTCGGCTTGGGCTTACTGCTTCCCTGGTGGACGCCCGTCTACCAGAGCAGGTACAGCCTTGACGGCTCCGGCCTTAAAATACAGAGGTTCCTCAAGAAAACACTCCTAATCCCCTACAAGAGGATAGAGAGGGCGGAGGTCTACATCCGAGAGGAGGGCAAGATCTCTGAGGAGGCTGATAAGTACGCGAAGGACTCCGCCGCCAACCTCAGGAAGACCGGCTTCAAGTTCAACGACTACACTAACGCGGAGTCCAACATCGTCCTCGTCATCTCGGGGAACAAGATCTATATGATGTCGCCTGAGAAGCCGAAGAGCTTCGTCAAGAGCCTGAAGAGGAGGGCGCCTAAGCTGACCGTGAAGCTCGTGGAGCTCAACGAGAGGGGCAAGACGGTGCAGGAGCTCGCCTGAGCCCGCAGCCCTTTTCTAGCCCATGGATCATTCTCAGCTCATGAAGCTCTCCGAGCCGATGAGGAACATCCTGTCCGAGACCGTCGTCAAGGAACATACAGAAGACTACACGATCGTTAGCGTACGGCTTGACGAGGAGTCGAAGGCCAGAAGTCTGCTCAGAGAACTGCGGCCATTCTCCTCCGTCACCTACGACAATAATGAGGTCTCGGTCGTCCTGAGGGCCTCTGACTGGGAGAGGCTGAGGGGGGAGTTTCACGGCTTCGCGGAGGCGGGGCCTTATAGGCTGCTCACCTTCGACATAGTTCTCGACCTCTCCATCGTTGGTTTCCTCTCCGTCGTCTCAGCGTTACTAGCTGAGGAGGGCGTCTCCATATTCGCCCTGTCCACATACCTCAGGGACCATATCCTGGTCAGGAAGGAGGATTCTCCGAGGGCCGTCGCGGCGCTGCGAAAGCTCATCGAAGAATGCCGGCGTCCACGTGCCTGAGCCGGATCTCTCCTACAACTATCTTGGTAGCAACCTTAATATGAGTAGAATCCCTTTTGTCAGGGATCGCGATGGCGGGCAAGTTCAGCTCAAAGAGCCTAGCGTTTGTCGCCTTGATGGCTGCCCTCGGCAACGTCCTCTCGTTCCTCTCGATACAGCTGACGCCGATAGCCCCCTCCATACCCTTGGGGCAGGGCTCTGTCTCCCTCGCATTCGACCTCTCCCACCTGACCACCTTCGTCGCCGCCATCTTCGGAGGCCCCATCGTCGGCGGCTTCACCGGCCTGATCGGGGGCTTCGTCGCCGCCTTCGAGTTCGGCTTCTCAAAGGGTAATGTCATCACGGGGATAGGGTTGCCCATAGGGAAGGCTCTGACGGGGATCACAGCTGGGCTTCTCTTCTCCAGGATCGGCATCGTCAGCAGGAGGTACGTGCCCATCATCGGCACGGCCTTGTCGTATATCCCTGAGGCGATCTTCACCGTCTTCCTCTTCGTCTACGTGCTTCCACCCTTCCTGGGGATGCCCGTCTTCGTCGCTCAGGCTGTCGTGACCCAGATCGTCGTGAAGGCTTACGTCGAGATGGTGGTGATGGGGCTCATACTCGTCGGCTTCATGAGCAACGCGGGCTTCGTAGCCTCCTGCAGGGCGATGTTCCCGGGCGGGCGGAGCCTGGGAAATGAAGCCAGGAAGCCTGAGAGTCCGGGCTGATTGGACCTCTGGGGCAGGGGCCAGAAATTGAGTACTCGTCGATGTGATTCGTGTTAATTCTTTAGCCTGGCTCCACACCAGTGGCAGGTGCTTATGACGTCAGACACGATTACCGGGTTCTTGCACTCCGGGCAACGCCATTTCCTGTCCTGTCCTGAGAGCCAATCCTCGAGTTTTCCCTCCCTCATCTCCCCGAGGTTCTCCCGTACGTCGACGCCGGTCTTCAGGTTGTCCCTGGCGAACTCCTCGAACATCTCGCAGGCGTCGTACTCTGGGCACTCGCTGCAGTATGTGTGTCCCCGTGAGTCGAGGCACTTCACCATCTTGCAGTTCTTTCCCCACTTCGCCTCCTTGCACCACACGTAACCGCCTACCGCTTGGCAGCCGTCGCACCTGATGTCCTCGGGGAGGCAGCCGTACAGCTTCGCGAACTCTTCACGGAGCCTTTCAGAGTCCTTGTAGGCTCTGTGGATGGAGCAGTAGCCGCAGTACAGCCCGCACCTGCCGACCAGACTGGTGTCGACCATCTTTATTTCAACCTCGACCAGAGAGGGTCAGTCAAAATATATCGGTTTAGCCGTCAGATGATTGTAGCTTGGTATTTTTATGGTTCGCGGGAATCAGCAACAATTGTTCTGACGGGTTTATTGTTGGCGCCGGGGAAGGGATTCGAACCCTTGGGCTCACGAGGAGCACCAGTTTTCAAGACTGGCGCCGTAGTCCGCTTGGCTACCCCGGCTTCACAGAGACTCTGCGGCGCGGGTGTAAATCTTTATCGATAATGGTTGGACACGGGTTCAGGTGTCCTTCTTGCCGATGAAGCCCTCAATCGGCGCCTGCCTGTTGAGGCTCGTTACCCTGACGGAGACCCTCGGCCGCTCATTGAGGATGTACCTCTTCTGGGCGTTCTTCGCCACGACGAACCTGTCATCCTCGTAGGCTACGCCGTTAAGGGCGTCGAGGACCGCCTTCTCCAGGTTGTCGAGGTCGGGCGTCGTGGAGACATAGACCTCCTTCCTCCTCGAGCTGGGCCTCTTCATGTGGAAGATGAGGCTCACCATCACCGGCCCCTCCATCGGCTTCTCGAAGTGCTTCGCAGCCTCCTCCTTGACCGTCTTCTCCCACGCGGCAACCCTCTTGGGCGTGAAGCTCCAGGTCCTGCCTCCCTTCCTCACCGTCCTCGCTCTCGCCTTGGGGACGGGGTCGCCTGATACCTCGAAGACGACCTGCTGCATGCCCTAACATGGGCTTGTTGGTTAGATGAGTCTTGCCCCGGGTTACAGGATGAGTACGAGTAGGACCGAGATGAGCCCCGTGAGATAGACGCCGTCAAAGGTGCCAGCGCCGCCTATGCTGACGACCGGTGCGCCCACGCCCTCCACTCTCCTCAGGTTGAGGAGGTCGGCCCCAATCAGGGTGCCGAGGGTGCCTCCCACGTAGGCGATCTGTGTCGGGCTTGAGACCGGGCTGACTATGTCCAAGAGGATCGTCGCCAGGGCGGTGAAGAGCGGCGGTAAGATGGCGGGTGTCGCTATGCCGAGGCCTGGGACCACCCTCGAAGTCCTGTTGATTATGAAAGTCACCATCGTCAAGACGACTGCGACGCCCAGGTACGACTGTAGGGGATCAGGTGAAAGCCTCGGGATGGAGTCTGCGAGGAGGTATACAGATGTCACGACTGGGACGACTGCCCCTCCTAGGTTCACCATTATATGGGTCTCCGTGACGCCGAGGTCGAAGGCCGGGACCTGCCACCTGACGCCCCAGAAAACGACCTCCCTGAGCCTGTACATGGGCACACGGCTCTCTATTGTGGCGACTGGTATGTTGATGTAGCTGCCGACGAGGCTGACGAGGAGGAAGGCGCCGACGTACTCCGGCGGTATGCCGAGACCGCTGACGAGGAGCTCCCTCATGAACATCGCGGCGACCGGGAGGAAAACTATGAGCGTGAGGAGCAGGATGCCCAGGTAGATGAGGCTGAAGGGCCTGAAGACCACCCTGCCGCGATCGTACAAGTCGACCCCTCGGAATCTAAGGATTAGAGGCTGAATAGTGTTTCGGCATTCCTCGTCGTCGCCTTCGCGACGTCGTCCTCCGGCAGCCCCTTGATCTCGGCTAGGTGCTTGAGGGTGATCCGCACGTCTGCGGGCTCGGAAGGTCTCCCCAGACTCCTGATGTAGACGGGGGAATCAGTCTCGATCAAGATGCGCTCCAGTGGCGCCTTGGTGACCGCTTCTCTCAGCTCCCTGCTGTACTCCAGGGCCGGCGTGCATGATATGTAGTAGCCGTGGTCCAGGAGCTCGGGGAGGAGGTCAGCTGGGCCGCTGTACCAGTGGAAGACCGCCCTGTCTGGGCCATGCTCCTCGGCGAGGGCCAGGGCGTCGCGCCATGATCCCCTGCTGTGGATGGAGGCGGCGAGTCGGTTCTCCTTCGCCACCTGAAGAAGCTCTACATAGATCGACCTCTGCCTCTCAAGGAGGTCCCTGCTCTTCCTGATCTCCTTCCTCCAGTAGTCGAGCCCGATCTCGCCCATCGCCCCGCAGGAGCCGGCGTGCTCCCTGATGAAGGCCATCGTGGCCCCAACGTCCTCGTCGAACCACTCGGTGGGATGGATGCCGAGGGCTGGGATAACGTACCCAGGGTACTCATCGGCGAGACCCAGGTTCCTCCTACAGGTTTCCAGGTTGACGGCGACGGCGATTATCGCCTTGACGCCGGCCGCCTTAGCCCTGCAGATGACGGAGGGGATGTCGCTGAGGTCAGCGAGGTGGGCATGGGTCTCCACGAGCAAGGCATGTCACTCCCACATGATGGACTAAATTTCTCCTGATATCACATCGGGCGTAAGCCTATAAGATTTGGAGAATGACGCCGCGTTCGGCCTAGAAAAAACATAGATACCTGCGGTCAAAACGTTGATGCTATCCGGTGGTCCGTCTGCTCACTTGGAAAATGTGCCAGTGCTTAGTCCCTTATTCCCTCCAGGACACTTATGGCGTTCCAGATCCGCGTCCTGCTGTACATCGGCATGTTCGGGTCCTGAGAGATATCCTCGAGTAGGGAGATGGCGTTAGCCGCCCTGGCTGCGACGCTCAGCGACTGGTCGAGGAGCATGTCAGACGCCTGCTTGGCGGCCCGCCGGATATTCCTCGGCGTCGTATTATCGTCTGCGATGGTGTTCAGCACGGACATCGCTTGGTTGAGCTTCTTGGTGTACTCCTCGCTCTTACTCGACATAATCAAACCTCCATAGGCGCCTGCTGGGCGCCTTAACCGGAATTAGGGTAATAGGTTCTTTTAAAAACATATCCCTCCGGGGCGAGTGAAATGGGTAAAAATAGTTAAAATAAGTCAATCGTCTCCGGGTCTAGCCCATACCACCGTCGCAGTTGGTCGATTCGAGGAAACAGGGGAGCTCCGAGACGCTGCTTAATACAACCTTCGGCCTGTTCCCCTCCCAAGACTTGTCCCCCCTCGGTCCCGTGGCAACGCCGACGAAGTGGCACTTGGCGTTCAGGGCGCATGTGGCGTCGATCTGGTGGTCGCCGACGAGGAGCACCTCGTCGAGCCTCAGCCCCATCAGCTTGGCGGCGTGGGTCATCGCCTCGGCGTAGGGCTTGGGTTGCGGGGTCTCGCCCCTCCCGAGGATGATGTCGAAGTCGGCGATCATCCCTGTCTTTCGGAGCGCCTTAACGGCGTAGTCGTGGTGGCTCCTGGTGAGGATGGCGAGCCTGTACCCCATCTGCTTGAGCCTGTGGACCGCCTCGGGCGCGCCCTTTATGGCGGTAAGCGTCTCGACGGCCTCCATCTCCCCCTCGTCCATGATCCTCGTGATCTCGTCCCTGAGCCTCTGCCGCTCCCGCTGAGGCTTCCCCTGCTCATCCCAGAACCTCTCCGCCTTCTCCATGATGACGACGTTCGTCTGCTCAGGCGTGAGGGCGCCCTTCGGCGCGCCGTTCTCCTCCAGCAGACTGATCATCCTCGCCTTCATCTTCCTGAAGTCGATCTCGGAGTCGACGAGCGTGCCGTCAAGGTCGAAGACTATCCCCTTAAACCTCCCCCCAGCCAAGGTAGTCCCTCTGAGCCTTCCCCCGCGTATTGGGTCACGCCGATTTAACGTTTACCCCAGCCCACCCTTTTTCTATCGGCGCCACGGATCTAGGGTCGGCGGTTCCCCTTGAAGGTGACTTGCAGGGACTGCAGATGGCGGAGGAGGCTTGACGGTAGGACTAGGCTGAGGCTGTCCCAGGAGAACAAGGAGATACTGAATGTTCTGCTAAGGCAAGGATACGACATTGGGGAGTTTGTTTACTGCGAGCGCCTCGGCTATATAGAGTCTGTCATTGCCCGCAAGGAGTGTGAGGAGTGGGAGTTCGACGAGCCCAAGCTTGAGGTCGCTGAGGGAGTCAAGAAGGAGTAACCTCCCTCCTCCTTTTTCCAAATAAAGGGCCGAAAGGGCAGGTATCTTCGTTTACCGTCTTTTCTTGAATAGGTCGCTCAGGTTCCTGCTCGTGAATCTGGCGGTTATGATGCGCTCCGTGGAGAAGATCTTCGCCGCTATGTAGAGGACGACGATGGTGAAGACGCTGATGTAGGCGATGCTCCTGAGCACGATCCAGTAGTCGCCCATGAAGGCGGCCTTGCTCGCTAGGATGCTGTGAGTGTATGGTATCGCCAGCAGAATCCACTGGAAAGTCTGGGGCAGCATGTCGATGTCGCTGAACATCAGTATGATCGCCGGGATTATTATAGGCACGATGAGGATACCAGTGAGGCTCTGGGCGCTTCGGACGTTATCGGCGAAGACCGCGAGGCTGATCGCCATGGCGAGGGCCGAGACCAATGTGACGAATATGTTGATGCCAAGGAGCACATACCCCACCGGCTGGATGCCTATGCCTGCGCCTCCCAGGTTCACCGTCGAGAGCTGGGTGAAGCTCATCGCGGAGCCCATGTAGTAGCTGAAGCCGATCATGTACGAGATGGCGCCGGCGACGGCGATCACTATCGACCCGGCGAGCTTCCCGCCTAGGATGGTGAGGCGTCCGACGGGCAGCGTCATCAGGGTCTCAAGCGTCTTCTGCTCCTTCTCGAGGGCGATACTCGTCGCCGCCATCTGGATGGCGAACATCACCATCACCATGATCATGATCGGGAGCATAATGCTCTGGTTCATCACGACGCTGATGATGGCGTCCGGCGAGATGTTTAGGACATTTCCCTTGATGATGGACTGGTAGTCTATCGCTATCGGCGTCCTGATGGCGTCAGGGTTGGCGACCTCTCCGGCCGCCTGTAGCAGGCTATCTATCCTAGCGATGGAGTAGTAGTAGCTGTAGATGTTGACGAGGGTGCCGACGACGTTGGTGCTCTGGGTCTCGGCTATGTTCATGTTCTTTATGTTGCCGTAGATGATCATCTTGCCCTTGACGCCGGTGGTTACGTTTTCCGAGAAGCCGCTCGGTATGTATATCATGGTGCTTGATGTCATCCCTTGGAATTGGGCGAGAGCTTGGTTGAGGCTGTTGGCCTGGATTACTGACACGGTTCTGTTCGTCTTCAGGTAGTCGAGCATCGTCGAGGTTACCACCCCAGAGTCATCGGTGTAGACGGCGAAAGTTGAGGTCACTATAGCCCTCTCGACCGACTGCTGGCTCACCTGGATGGCGGAGCCCATCACGGGGAAGAGGAGGAGGGGCATCAGGACGACGCCGAAGAGAATCTTGGGGTCCCTGACGAGCTCCTTGATCTCCTTCAGGGTGATAGATGTCAGGCTACCCAAGCTGAGTCGCCTCCATGAACGCCTGCTCTAGGTTAATCGCGTTATATCTCGCCTTCAGCTCCGCCGGCGTCCCATCCGCGATGACGACGCCCTCGTTAATGAGGGCGACCCTGTGGCAGAGGTACTCGACCTCGAGCATGTTGTGGCTCGATACGAGGACGGTGACCCCCATCTTGTCGGCGTACTCCTTGATCGACTCCCTAACATGGTAGGCTTGCATGACGTCGAGGCCCGAGGTAGGCTCATCGAGGATGGCGAGCTTCGGCTTCATCATGAGCGCCCTGGCCAGGAGGAGCCTCCTCTTCATACCCTTGCTGTAGCCGTTAATCCTGTCCCTGAGGCGGTCTCCGAGGCCCGAGATCTCCTTTGCGTTCTCAATCATCCTGTCCGTCTCGGCCCTGTCGTGGGAGTAGAAGTCGGCCATGAACCTGAGATACTCCATGCCGCTCAGGTACTGATAGGCGCCGGCCTCCTCCGGTAGGTAGCTCAGGATGCCCCTGACCTTGTCAGGCTCCTTGACTACGTCGTGGCCGAAGACCTCCACCTTGCCTGAGGTCGGGCTGATCAGGGTACTAACGATCCTCAGCGTCGTGGTCTTCCCGGCGCCGTTGGGCCCTATGAGGCCGAATATCTCGTTCTCCTTGACGACGAAGCTCGTCCCCCTCAGGGCTTCGATGTTGCCGAAGCTCTTACTGAGCTCGCTCGCCACGATAGCGTCCATCAACGTCAGCCGCCTCCTGTAATTGTTCGTTGGTTAGAGCTTACACTTTTAAAGATTCCCTAGTCTTCTGCCTTGTGCAACCAGGTCAGTTTCTGTGTTATCTTTGTCTAGGCTCGGCGGAGGGCCTATGAAGGTTGATTTAATTGCCTGTGCCTGAAGATTCGCCCGTTCCTCTCACCGGTGTGTTTCCCGTTCTCGACGGTGACTTCGCCGCCCACTATAACATACTCGATCCCTTCAGGGAACTTGATCGGGTCCTCGTAGGTCGCGGTGTCGATCACGGTCTCCGGGTTGAATATCGTGATGTCCGCGGCTAAGCTCGGTCTTAAGATGCCCCTGTCGAGGAGGCCGAATCTCTGAGCCGGCGCCGATGTCATCTTCCTCACCGCCTCCTCGAGCATGAGGACGCCTTCGCGTACGTATCTTCCGACGACCCTTGGGAAGCTCCCGTAGGCACGGGAGTGGGGCCTCCCGAGGATTATGCCGTCCGTGCAGACCATCTGAAAGGGCGAGACCCCACCGGAAGACTGGGATAAGAACCTGGATAAACTATAATCTTACTTTAAAATGAAGTAATAAAGCACCTAGCCGGTAGCTTTCTTACCCTTGCCCTTTTTCCCTATTTTTATCCCTCCTCTCACCACACCATAAGTTGAGAATGAAGAATTAAATCTGCTGATGGTTCTTCCCCAACAAACCATAAGTGATTGGCTTAAAATTAACAATATGCATAATGCCGATGTCGGCATCGTGCATAATATTATGCCTGATGTTAGAGTTAAAATTCCGAACCATAAGAAAAGAGAGTAATATCTTTAACTTATATTATTCCTATACACCCTCCAGGTCCAATTATCTCGTCCTATACGCCCTAAAGCCCCGGCTTTGATGCTAGACGGTAAATTATGATCAAAATATGGTTTTATGATGTGTGATAGAAATGGGGTTTAGGATAGTTTATGCTTTTTTCTTTCTTCTTCGTCTAGTTTAGACGCGTATTCTTGTGCTTCGTTTTTGTCGGTGAATGGGTCTTCGTTAAAGATTTGGATGCTGATGAAGAGTGGTTCTTGTTCGTGTTTTTTCTTTATTTTTTCATTTAGTTGGTTTCTGGCTTTTCCTAATAAATATGGACCAGATGCGGAGATTGATTTTGGGCAGAGAATAAAAGTTTCTTCGATTTGTGTTGGTTGTATCTGGTTTTTTGGGGGCTTGTAGTAAACTCGATAAATGTCGTAATACCATCTGTAATCGGCGACATCTGATAATTTAAAAGGATCTTTCATTGATTCGTCTGCTCTCTTAAGCGCCTCGTGGGGGTCGAGTTTCTTATCATCCATACGGATCGCTTTGATTTAGCTTCGTGTACGGATAAAATTTTTGCGCACGCGAAAAAATCAGGATCGAAACAAGGCGTGAAGCTGCCTCGATGTGCACACTATACACGCATAAGTTTTATTCTATAAAAATTATATAAAAATAAATATGTCAGATGAAAAAATTGAATGGGCCAAACAAATTGTGGGAAATCCCATTGTATATAATACAGATGAGGTTCTTCGGGCAATACGTTATTTGACAAGACATGATGTTTCAGAACCGCTTGAATCCTTTATTAATTATCCTGGGCTCTTTAAAAAAGAATACGTCCTTGAAATCATTAAACAATCAAGAAACCTAAAATCGATTGATATTCTTAAACAAGTTTTTCAAATTCCAACCCTTTTTGACGGCCAACAAGTTGAAGAAGCAATAGATGTTGCTATTGAAAAAAATCGAATTGATCTATTAAAAAATGTCATTTCAAACCCTGGGTTTTTTTCGGTTACTGCAAGGGATAAAGTTTCAAAATTTTTATTTGAAGAAAAAGGAGAAAAGGCAGTGCTAAAATCATTAAATGAACCGTTCGAGGGTATACCTATAATAAAGTTAGAGGAAAAAAAGATTAGAGAATTCATGGAACCTAAAAAAACTGTAAAAAAAAGGACAAGTATCCCACATTCTGTTAGAATGACCATTTGGAAGAATAATTTTGGTCCATCAAAGGCACAGGGATTATGCTATGTTTGTGGTGAAACGATTAGCATAAGAAATTTTGAATGTAGTCATGTTAAATCTAAGGAAAATGGTGGCGATGATAGTATAGAAAATCTTAAACCAGTATGTAGTGATTGCAACAAATCTATGGGTACTATGAACTTAGAATTATTTAAGAAAAAATTCTTTTCAAAAAAACGTTAGTAATAGCTACCCGCACCGTCGAGAATTATCTAGATCACGCAGCCAAATCGTGCGACTGAAAAACGAAGAAATTCGTTATTCTACATATGGACGACGAAGACGCCGCCTTTCTCAGCAACAACCTTGCACAGCTCCGTAAGCTCTGAGGCGTCGGCGTAGACGCAGGGTGGATAGATTAAGCCGGTGCTCATCCCGTAGGCGCCATCCTCCATCGCCAACACAACGAGCTCCCTCATCTCCTCAATCTCCCCCGACGTCGCCTTCCTGTTCTCCATCCCCACTGCAAGAAGCCTGACGTTCCCGTGACCGACAAGTGAAGCCACGTTTATCGACGGCTTCGCCGCCTCGAGCCTGTCGAGGTATTCGCCCAGGCTCCTCCAGTCCCAGTCGATGGCAGGGTCACCGTTGAGACCGGAAAGGTACTTCCTCCACTCATCGACGACGTCGTCCCTTAGGGGTGCCTCGCCTAGGCCATCCTGCCCGACGATCTCCGTGGTGACGCCCTGCATTATCTTCTGCTTTGCGTGGGGTTCCACCATAAGCATCAGGTCTGAGTGGCTGTGGGTGTCTACGAAGCCCGGCGAGATTACGAGCCCCTCGGCGTCGATGACCTTCACGGCGTCGGGCTCTAGCCTGCCCACAGCGGCTATCCTGCCGTCCTTGACCGCGACATCGCCGCGGTACCACGGGTTCCCTGTCCCGTCCACGACGCGCCCGTTCCTCAGGATGAGGTCAAACATGCTTAAAGGAGGAGACACAGGCTGTTAAAACTGTTACCCGGCATTGGCAGCCTTCTTCAAGATCATGGGGCTTTAGCTTTCAAGGTGCTCGGCTAGGAGGACGATCTAGCCCCTCATTTTCCAGCTCTCGTGGGTTTTCTCTTCAGTTCAGTACCGCAGACCAAGCAGACGCCCCCCTCGGGCATGAGGTCGTAGGTCCTTCGGCAGCCTGGGCAGTAGATCGACCACCTCAGCCTACGCTTGATCCCCCGCGTCGCGAGCCCCCTGTAGCCGATTCCGAGCCTGTCCGCCATGTTCTGGACCGAGTAATCGTCGGAGACGATGACCGGCTCCTTACCCTCCGCCACGAGTTGGAGACCGAGGGAGAGGAGCTGCTTGTCAGCATGTGAGAGCTTGTAGGCCTCTCCCATCTCTTTGGCGACCCCCTCAAGCCGCTTGACATGGGCGGGCTCAGGCTGGACCTCCCTCAGCTTACTGGACGATATGGAGCTCTCGTACCTGAGGAGGGTGATCTCATCCTTGAGCTCCTCCTTGACGGCGGGGACCGTGTAGTGGATCGTGTCGCTCTTCGATGACTCGTATCCCTGGATGAAGGCTGAGGCGTCGAGGATGATTGCCTTCAAACCGGGCGCCTCACTGCGACTGGAGGTGGGCGAGCCTGCTCCTTAGCCTCGCGTAGAACGGCTTGAACCTGATGAACCTCGCCCTGTGCCTCGACGCGTATACCTCGATGGTCGAGAGGGGCTTCAGCGCCGTGTAGACCTTGCCGTCTATTATGGCGAGCGCGTCCGCCCTGGGCTTAAGCAGCTCCATCGAGACCCTCGTCTTTGAGGGCAGCGTGATGCTCCTGAAGTAACTGTAGGGGCAGATGGCGGTCAGGATCATGGCGTCGACAGTCGGGGCGAGTACCGCACCGCCCGCCGAGAGGTTGTAGGCCGTTGAGCCGGTCGGCGTCGAGACCAGCGCCCCGTCCGCCTGAATCTCCGTGATCTGCTCGCCGTCGACGCTGAGCCTCGTAACCAGCATCTTCGAAGGCAGGGATGAGGAGACGAGGACCTCGTTGAGCGAGTCCGGGAACTCCTCGTCGGCGTCGAGGCAGCGGCTGCTCAGCTTCATGCAATCCTCGATGAAGTAGTCCTTCGCCATCACCCTGTGGATCGCCTGCTCGACCTCCTCCTTCCTGACCTCGCTGAGGAAGCCCCTTCTCCCCATGTTGACGCCTATGAGCGGCGTCCCAGGGTTCTTCATGTCCATCGCGGTTCTCAAGATGGTGCCATCTCCGCCGATGGTGATGACGAAGTCCGCCTCGAGGTCGGAGAGGTCGACGGCATCTTCATTCATGTTCAGAGCCATCGATGTATCCGTCTCCACCAGCACATCGACGCCGTGCTCTCGGAGGAGCTCCACGACCCTCTTCGTAACCGGGACCGCGTCAGGTATGTCGGTCCTTGATACTACCCCGGCCTTCAAGGCTGCTCTCAAGATGAATAGGCGACGCCGATTTAAAGCATATAGAGGGGCGCCTAGCGCCTGTCCCAGCCGTGCCTGCCGAGGAGCGGCACGTAGACGACCTGCATGAGGGTCCTCCTCCGTATCTTTCCCTCCCCGTCCTTCTCTAATAGGACGAGGTCCTGACCGAAGAGGGTCGAACCGCCTATCGGGGCGATCATCCTCCCAGGAGCCCTGAGCTGATCGACGAGGGGCGGGGGGAAGTCCGGGCTCGCGGCCGTGATGCTTATCACATCGTATGGCGCCTCCTCAGGGTAGCCAAGGGAGCCGTCTCCTAGGACGAGCTTCACGGCACCGTAACCGGATCTCTCGAGGTTCTCCTTCGCGAACCTGTAGGTCTCCTCGTTGATCTCGATGGCGACGACGAGGCCCTTCTCGCCCACGAGTTCGTAGGCGAGGGCCGCCCCGTACCCTGAGCCCGCCCCGATCTCGAGGACCCTGTCCCCCTCCTTGATCTCAAGCGGCTCGTATGTGGCCGGGTACATGTATGGGGCCGAGATGGTCTGCCTGCCGTCGCCTGGTATAGGGAAAGGCTGATCCGCGTAGGCGTAGCCGACGAGGCTTGGGTCCATGAACTCCTCCTTCGGGACCCTGAGCATCGCGCGCGCCATTGAGTCGGTCCTGAGGTAGCCAGCGTGCCTGTACCGCTCGACCATGCGGCGCCTCTGCTCGGAGAAACTCTGCATATTATCAATTAAGAAGAAATGGGGAGCCGTTTTAAAGGGTTGGGGGGCTAGACCACGACTCCGGCCTTCCGAAGGTCGTCTATCTGCTCCTTCGTGTAGCCCAGGAGCTTTGTGAGGACCTCGTCGTTGTGCTGGCCGAGTATCGGCGCTGGCATCCGTATGGTGGCCGGTGACCTGCTGAGCCTCACGGGGTAGCCGGGCTCCCTGATCTTGCCGGCGGTTGGGTGGTCGAACTCCTTCATGATGCCCCTCGCCTTGACGTGGGGGTCGTCCAGCGTCTCGTTGATCTGAAGTATGGGAGCAACGGGTATCGAGGCGGCGCTGAGCCTGTTGACGATCTCCTCAGAGGTCAGCCCCTCGACCCACTTGGCGATGACGTCCTGCCCCTCGCCGAGGTCCTCGACGCCCATCGCCTGCTTCAGCCTCTCCTGCATATTAGGGTCGGCGGCGACGTAGACGTACCTGTCCTTCGCCTTGAATATGCCGAAGGTGTCCGGCCCTATGTACTTGCCCCTGCCCTGCCAGGGGAGCTCCCCGCTCAGGGTATATCTCGTTATCGAGACGCCTGTCTGAGCGATCATGACGTCGAGCTGGGAGACGTCTACGATCTGGCCCTCGCCGGTCTTGTCCCTGTGCCTTATGGCACCCAGGATGGCTATCGCCGCGAAGAGGGCCGGGTCGAGGTCGCCGTGCCACTCCGCCGGCACCAGCGGCGGCCCGTTGGGGTCGACATTGTCTCCCGTAAGCCTGTACCAGCCGGAGTAGCTGCTGGCTATGGGCGCGAAGCTCGGCCTATCCTTGTATGGACCGTCTAGGCCGAAGCCGCTCAGGCTCGCGTAGATGATGTCCGGCTTGATCTTCCTGATGTCCTCGTAGCCGAGGCCCAGCTTGTCCATGGTGCCACGCTTGAAGTTCTCGACGACGACATCGCTCTTCTCCGCCAGCTTCCTCACTATGTCTAGGGCCCGGGGGTCCTTCAGGTTGAAGGCGAGCCCCTTCTTGTTGCGGTCGAAGTAGTGGAAGACGTTGCTCATGCCGCCGAAGAGTGGTGGGTAGAAGCGGGCGACTTCGCCCCACGGTGGCTCCACCTTGAGCACCTCGGCCCCCATGTCCGCGAGGATCATGGTCGTGTAGGGGCCGAAGTAGACGTGGCTGAAGTCGAGGATACGGATGTCGTCAAGCATGCCCATCTATTTCACCGAATCTCGTGAAAAAACTCGCCAAGGCTGATAAAGCTTATGCGGGAAAGCACGAGAGTCCTCCGCTTGGCATTTGGTGAGGCCGGTTTCATCGGCGGCCTCAGGTTTTGGCGTTCCAGAGCTTGTCTCCGACGTAGTGGAGGTTCTGGATGGCCCTTCCCTTCCTCGACGCTATTATCTCCTTCGAGGGCCTGAGCGCCCTCCCGACGGCGAGGGCCTTGCCGTGCCTGATGTCCCTGACGACGACGAGATGCCCCTCCTCGAACTCGCCTCTCACCTCGGTGATACCCGGCGCCATCACGTCCGCGCCCTTGCAGACAAATGGGACCGCCCCCATGTCGACGACCGCCGCGGGCAGCCGGTCGACGTATGGACCCCTTAACGTGGGGACGAGGGAGTCTCCGTCCCTGAAGAAGAGTATCTCGTCGTCGAGGAGGTAGACCGTCCTGCCGTCCTCCGCCTCCGCTTCCTCGATCTTCGAGGCCTTGACCTCACCGACGAGCCCTGAGGCCTCCTCGAGGAGAGCCCCGGCGTCCTTCCGCCTGAGCGCGCGCCTCTTCCTCACCCTGTTCTCGGATTCGCCCATACGTGCATCAGATCTACCCAACAAAGCTAATAAGTCGATGGTCGAAAGAAGCAGGTGGAAAAACACTCAAATGGGTCGGCTGCTCGCCCCGGGGGGTGGTTGACGTTGAAAGGCGTTCTTGACCGGCTAGTCCGCCACGAGGAAGACGAGGAGGTGCTCCTCGGCCGATCCGTGTACATCAAATCGATACCACTCAGGAGCCACCAGGACGTCGAGGCGATGAAGGCCGAGGTCAAGGCCGGCAACATAGTCATAACCAACGTCTCCCCACTCGCCAAGCACGACATAGACGAGGTCAGGAGGAGCATAAACGATCTGGACGAGTTCGTCCGCCTATCAGGCGGAGACATCGCCCGCCTCGGAGAGGATAGGGTCATCCTCACCCCACGCACGGTCAGGATCTGGCGGGAGAAGAAGGGAGAATAGAGGGCTAGGAGAGGACGAAGGTGTCCAGGTTCTCCGGCGCGATCCCGTGGACGCCGCGGTTCTTCGAGACCATCCTCGCCATGTTCTCGCACTTCGACTCCTCGCCGTGGACCACGAAGACCCGCTTCGGCTGCGGCCTAAGCCGCCGGACGAAGTTGACCAGCTGCCTCCAGTCAGAGTGGCCGGAGAAGCCCTCGACAGTGTAGATCTGCATGCCGACGTTGATGATCTCGAGCTTGCCGTCGTGGTTGTACATCTGCACCGAGCCCATGCCTGCCTGGAGCCTCTGCCCCATGGTGCCGGCGACCTGGTAGCTGACGAAGCAGAGGCCGTTGTTCGGGTCCGTGGCGAGCCTCTTGAAGTAGTCGATGACGGGTCCCCCCTCCATCATGCCGGCCGTCGCCATTATGATGCATGGTCCCCCCTCGACTATCTCGTCGCGGCTGTCCTGCTGCTTCACGATGGTGAAGTAGTCTGACTCGAATGGGTTGACGCCGTCCCTCAGTATCTGGTCGCGTATGTCGTTGGATAGGTAGTTCGGGTAGGCGGTGTGGATACCCGTCACCTCCGAGATCATGCCCTCGATGTAGACGGGCGCCTCCACCATCTTCCCCTCCTTCATGTACTTGTTGATGACCATCATGATCTCCTGCGCCCTGCCGACGGCGGGGACGGGTATCAGGAGCTTCCCCTTCCTGAGCACGACGTTTGCGATGTCGCAGAACAGCGTCTCAGTCTCGTCCCTCTCAGGCGTCGTGTTGGTCGCCGCGCCGTAGGTGCTCTCCATGATGAGTGTCTCGACCCTCGGGAACTGGGTGCTCGCAGGCTGGAGGAGCTGGGTCTGCCCGTACTTGAAGTCGCCCGTGTAGACGACGTTGTGTAGCCCCTTGCCTATGTGGAGGTGGACCTCGGACGAGCCGAGGATGTGGCCGGCGTTGTGGAGCGTCAGCCTCACGTCTGGGGAGATGTCCGTCACCTCGCCGTATGCTAGGGGCATCGTGCGGAGGATGACCTCCCTTATCTCCTCGCCTGAGTACGGCGGAGGCCTCCCCTCCTTTCCTGTGACGTCGATGTAGTCGCTCTGCAGCAGCACCATGAGGCTGGCCGTCGGCTCTGAGCAGTAGATGGGGCCCTCGTACCCGTACTTGTAGAGGTAGGGGATGAAGCCGCAGTGGTCGAGGTGGGCGTGTGATAGGACGACGGCGTCCAGGCGGCTCAGGTCGAACTCCTCGGCGTCGATCCTCGGGTAAGCCCCTACCGGGTTACCCGTGCCGGGGTTGATGCCGCAGTCAAGCAGGACCCTGCTCTCGCGGGTCCTGATGAGGACGGCGGAGCGCCCGACCTGCCTGGCGCCGCCGAGGAAGGTGATCCTGACGTCCCCGCATGCCTGATACATGGGGCGGAAGATGGACTCCCCGGTCTCATGGAGGAACTTCTCCCTCTCCTTGCTCTTGCCGTACAGGAACCCGCGTATCTGCTTGATCGTCATCGAGGGGATCGGCGGTGAGCGGACGATGTTCGGGTTCCAGTGGGTCCTCCTCACTATCTCGAGGAGGTTGGAGCCGTTCTTCCCGATGGCCACGCCCGGCTTCTCGACCTCAAGCACGACCTCGCCTAGACTGGGGTCGAAGTAGGACTGGACGAGGCCCGCGTCGCTGAGGATATCCTTCACCATCCTCTCGCTCTCGAGCTCCCCCGCCCGGACGGATGGGTCGCTTCTGATCACTATCCTCTTCTTTATGGTGCTCGCGATGTCGCCGACTATGTGGCCCTGCTCTAGGAGCGCCTCGGGCTTCTGGGTGTAGATCGCGAGCCGGGGCCCCTCGAACTCGATCCTGGTTATACCTATATCAGCGGGTATTTTCTCCAGAATTGTGTTCCTTATCTCCTCGTAAGATAGGCCCTGGGGTTTCTGCATCGTCATCTAACCTAGGATTTGAGTAGAGCTTCCTTCTCCTCGGAGGAGAGCTCCCTGAACCCGGCCCTGTCTATGACGGCGACATCGAAGTTGTTCCCGCTCGCGATGTCCCTCTTCATGGCCGAGTCCACAGCCTTAACCACGACCGGCAGCATCTCCGCGACCGGCTTATCTTCCTTGTACATCTGCTCGAGGACGCCGTAGGCGAATGGCGAGCCCGAGCCCGTTGAGACCATCTTCTCCTCTATGAGGCTGCCGAAGGGGTCGAGGTTGAAGACGTGTGGCCCGGTGTCGTCGAAGCCGCCCACTATCGCCTGCATGGGCAGGGGCATCCCCGCCTCACGGTTCTGGAAGAGGATGCTCGAGACCAGGTTCGCCGCCGACTTCACGGGCATCGGCCGCCCCTTCTCCAGCTCGTAGAGACGGGCGTTAACCTTGAGTATCTCGACCACCCTCTGGGCGACCGCCACGCCGCCTGCGATGGTCATGGCTAAGCGGTTCGTGATCCTGTACACCTTCTTGGCGCGCTTGCTGGCGACGTAGTTGCCAGCGGTAGCCCTGGTGTCGGTGCCCAGGATGACGCCGTCGCTGCAGACCACGCCCACGGTCGTGGTTCCCTTGAACATCTCTAACTCGTTTGTCATTCCTCTGTTCCCTCGATTAAAGGCTGTAGAGTAGGTAATCCTGAGAAGGAAGACCGATCTAACTAAAAAGGTGTCCTTTAAAAACCTTTGCTGGTGCCTGAAATCCCTGACAGAAAAGGATATCTATTTCACGGGGGGAGGAGATTATTCACGTTTAGCCGAGCCTAGGCGGTTGAATTCCCTGTCCCAGGAGACGAAGCCAAGCCCGATACATAGGATAGACCTCCCCAGGATAGTCCTCGTCGGCGGAGGCGTGTTGGAGCACCTCGACGAGGTCTGCAAGGAGCTGGGCTTCAGCCGCGCCCTCATCGTCACGGGTCGGAACACCTACGGCGTCGCCGGGAGGCGCTCCATGGACATCCTGGAGGCTGGCGGCATCGGGACCGAGTGCGTGTTCGTCGAGAACGCTCAGCTTGAGACGGTAGGCAGGGTGATGGAGAAGATCGAGGGGCAGGGATCCCACGTCGTCATCGGCGTCGGGGGCGGCAGGAACATCGACGTCGCGAAGCTCGCCGCGGCTCGGACTAGCAGCGCCTTCATAAGCGTCCCCACGGTCGCGTCCCACGACGGGATAGCGAGTAGTTCTGCTTCTGTGAAGGGAACCGAGAGGCCCTACACGATTAGGGCGGTCTCGCCGATAGCCGTCGTCATGGACAGCGAGATAATATCGAAGTCGCCGTACAGGTTCACCGCGAGCGGCTGCGGCGACGTGATAAGCAAGGTGACGGAGGTCGAGGACTGGAAGCTCGCCCACGTCGAGAACGGCGACTACTACGGCGCCTACGCGGGCAGCCTCGCCCTGATGAGCAGCCAGCTCGTCATGGAGAACGCGGAGATCATCAGGAGCCAGTCAGAGGAGGGGATAAGGAGCCTCCTGGAGGCCCTCGTCAGCTGCGGAGTCTCCATGAGCATAGCCGGCAGCACCAGGCCGTGCAGCGGGTCGGCCCACCTCTTCAGCCACGCCCTCGACATCATCGCGCCTAAGCCCGCTCTCCACGGGGAGCAGTGTGGGGTCGGATGCATGATGATGGCGATGCTCCACGGCCTCGACTGGGAGGAGATCATGGGCAGCCTCGAGGTGATAGGCGCCCCGATTACAGCTGAGGACTTGGGGATCGACCGCGAGACCGTGATAAAGGCCCTCACCATGGCCCAGAGCATCAGGCCAGACAGGTACACGATCCTCAGCAAGGTCAGGCTCGACGAGGCATCCGCCGAGGAGCTGGCGGAGGCCTGCGGCGTGATCTAAACCCTGAAAATGTTCCTGTAGGTCTCCGGGGCTTCGAACCAATATTTATATGAGCCAAGCCATTCATCCAAATGAGAATTGCTGGGGTGAACCGTCTTGAGCTCAGTCCAACTGAAGATAGCGGAGGCGAAGCAGCAGAGGGACGTAGGCAGAAGCATAGCCCGCATGGACTCCGACACCATGAAGACCCTCGGCGTCACGGTCGGCGACGTGGTGGAGATCATAGGTAAGAAGACGACCGCCGCGAAGGCGTGGCCGGCCTACCCCGAGGATCAGAGCCTCGGCCTCCTACGCATAGACGGCTTCATCAGGAAGAACTGCAGCGTCAGCATAAACGAGTTCGTCTCCGTGAAGAAGGCGGAGGCGGAGTACGCTCAGTCGGTGAAGCTCGCGCCGGTCGACATCAGGATAAGCGTCGACAACGACTTCATCCGCTTCGTGAAGGACAGGCTCATAGACAGGCCGGCCACCCGCGGCGACACGCTCCTCATAATGATGCTCGGCCACTCCGTCCCGTTCATGGTTGTGAACACGAGGCCAGGCGGAATCGTGAAGATCTCGCCAACCTCTGAGATCACCATCCTCAGCGAGCCGGTCCCAGAGCTCGAGATGCCGAGCAGGACGACCTACGAGGATATAGGCGGCCTGAACGAGGAGATCAGGCGCATCCGTGAGATGGTTGAGCTGCCTCTGAGGCACCCTGAGATTTTCCAGCGCCTCGGCATCGACCCGCCGAAGGGGGTCCTCCTCCACGGACCGCCGGGATGCGGTAAGACTCTCCTCGCCAGGGCAGTCGCCAACGAGTCCGACGCCAACTTCTACGCCATAAACGGGCCGGAGATAATGAGTAAGTTCTACGGCGAGTCTGAGGCGAGGATGAGGAAGATGTTCGAGGACGCCGAGAAGAACGCGCCGGGCATCCTCTTCATCGACGAGATAGACGCCATCGCGCCGAAGCGGAGCGAGGTCACTGGCGAGGTCGAGCGGAGGGTAGTCGCCCAGCTCCTAGCCAGCATGGACGGGCTGAAGAGCAGGGGCAACGTCATAGTCATCGGCGCCACCAACAGGCCCGACGCCATCGACGAGGCGCTCCGCCGCCCGGGCAGGTTCGACAGGGAGATAGAGATCGCCATCCCGAACAGGGGGGGACGCCTCGAGATACTCCAGATCCACACCCGCGGAATGCCCCTCGCCGAGGATGTCCAGATCCAGAAGGTATCTGAGATCACACACGGCTATACCGGAGCCGACCTCCAGGCCCTGAGCAGGGAGGCGGCGATGAAGGCGCTCCGCAGGTACCTGCCCCAGATCGACCTGGAGCAGAAGAGGATACCCCACGAGGTCCTTGACCAGATGGTGGTGACCAACGAGGACATCTTCGACGCCTTCCGCGAGGTCACACCCACCGCAATGCGGGAGGTATACGTCGAGACGCCGAACGTGAAGTGGGATGAGGTCGGCGGCCTCGAAGAGGTGAAGCAGGGGCTGAGGGAGGCGGTCGAGTGGCCGCTGAAGACGCCCGAGAGGTTCACCCGCCTCGGCATAAGCCCGCCTAAGGGCATACTCCTACACGGACCGCCGGGATGCGGCAAGACGCTCCTCGCCAGGGCGATCGCGACAGAATCCGAAGCCAACTTCATCTCGGTCCGCGGCCCGGAGATATTCAGCAAATGGGTTGGGGAGTCTGAGAAGGCGATAAGGGAGATATTCAGGAAGGCGCGGATGGCGGCGCCGAGCATCATCTTCTTCGACGAGTTCGACGCCTTGGTCCCGCTGAGGGGCGGATCTGTAGATTCGAGGGCGACCGAGCGCGTCATCAGCCAGCTCCTGACGGAGATAGACGGCCTCCTCAGCCTCCAGAACGTCGTAGTCGTAGCCGCGACGAACAGGCCGGACCTCATAGATCCCGCCGTCCTCAGACCCGGGAGGTTCGACAGACGCGTCTACGTGCCGCCGCCCGACTACGGGGCGAGGCTGAAGATACTGCAGATAAAGACGAAGGACATGCCGCGGGACAACACCGTGGTGCTCGAAGACCTCGCCAAGAGGATGGACGGCTACTCGGGAGCCGACATCGACTCGGCCGTCAGGGAGGCGGCGATAAACGCCCTAAGGAGGGACCCCGAGGTCGAGGCCGTCACCCTCGGAGACTTCGAAAAGGCGATGGGCGAGACGCTCGCGTCCATCACGAAGGACATGGTGAAGTGGTACGAGGACACGAACAAGAGGCTGCGGGAGCAGCAGAAGCCCCCCATGGACATAGCGTAGGTGAAAAAGATGGGCGACATGAAGCTGATGACGTCTGAGATCATCAACGCCCTGAACAGGGGCGGAGCCATGGAGTTCGACGAGCTCTTCAAGGCGGTCAGCAAGATGCAAGGGGACCTCGACGAGAAGGCCCTCGAGAGCCACCTGATGGGGATGGAGATACAGGGCCTCGTCAGGGTCTCGAAGATGGCCCGCGGCAAACGCCGTATAGAGCTCGCCTAGGGAGGCTCAGCGGTGGGGGTCCAGCTCGGCGACCTCGTGGAGCCCAGGAGGGTCTCCATAGAGGACCTCTCCGGGAGGACCATCGCCTTCGACGGCCACAACATCCTCTACCAGTTCCTGGCAATCATCCGGGGACAGGGAGGCGAGCCCCTCAGGGACGGCCAGGGGCGGGTCACGAGCCACCTCAGCGGACTCATCTACAGGAACAGCAACCTGATGGAGGCCGGCATCCGCGTCGTCTACGTCTTCGATGGAGAGCCCCACATGTTCAAGAGGAGGGTCCTGGAGGCTCGCCACGAGGTCAGGGTCGAGGCCAGGGCTAAATACGAGAAGGCGATCGAGGAGGGGGACAGGGAGGCGGCACGCCGATGGGGGCAGCAGTCAGTCGTCGCCTCCACCGACATAGTCCAGGACGCCAAGAGGCTGCTCACCCTCATGGGCGCCCCATGGGTCCAGGCGCCAGGCGAGGGGGAGGCACAGTCCGCCCACATGGCGGCGAAGGGCGTCGTCTGGGCCTCAGCGAGCCAGGACTTCGACTCCCTCCTCTTCGGGGCGCCGAGGCTCGTCAGGAACCTCTCGATCTCCGGGAGGAGGAAGCTGCCAAGGAAGAACGTCTACATCAAGGTCGAGCCCGAGATGTACGAGCTCCAGAGGATGCTCGACGAGCTCAGGCTGACGAGGGAGCAGCTGATAGATGTCGGCATCCTCGTCGGCACCGACTACAACCCCGACGGCGTCAAGGGGATAGGTCCCAAGACCGCGATCAAGCTCGTCAGGGAGCACGGCAACCTGGAGAAGGCGCTGCCCCACCTCAAGAACGCGGAGTTCCCCCACCCAATAGAGGAGATCAGGACCCTATTCCAGGAGCCGAGGACAACCGACGACTACAGGCTGGAGTGGAGGAGGCCGGACACCGAGGGGATCGTGAGCTTCCTCTGCGGGGAGCACGGCTTCAGCCGTGACAGGATCCTGAACGCCGTGGAGAAGATGCAGAAGGGCTTCACGAGCAGCTCCAAGTCGACGACGTTGGATAGGTGGTTCGGCTAGGGTTTTTTCAAACTCCTTTCAAAATCAAACAGGGTCGATGGCTAGCCCCGCCGATGTTATTAATCCGCTCAATGCCTTGTTTACCAGGCGATAGCCTTTTTATAGTTTCTTTCGGAAATGAATCCGTGTAAAAAACGTGTTTTAGCACGCAAGATCCGTTAAAAAGCACCGGATAAGGAGGGATGTTGGTGCTCCCGCCGGGATTTGAAAATAAACGGCTGAAACTTGGATAAGCTCCCTCTCTGTTTATATGATGCTCGATTCGCAACTTATTTCAACAATTCGTCTCCAACAGGAAGTACCAGTTTGAGAACTGGAAGACAAACCTTACTTTAAAGACAAGGGCCGATAATTAAAATTTTTTCAATTAAATTACTACTTAAAGGTATTCCTCTTCGAAATCATTCCCCTATCCTTTTTTGTATTCGATTGTATTATATTATAGTTGAATAGGGGTAAATTGAGGAATTTAATTGACCAGGATGGAAAGGGGAGTTCTGCCCCTTACCCTACTTTTAATCATTCTCGGGGCGGCGGATGTGTGCTCCGCCGTGACGCCCCCCGCTCCACAGTTGGTCTCTCCAGAAAGCGGGAAAATAGTAACGATCGACACGCTCACGCTAACGTGGAACTCGATACCTCACGACAATGGATATTACTGGATAAGCTACATTCGCGCCGAGTTAAAGGACACGGACAGCTGGGTGGCGCCCCCCGTCTCACGCATCCACGGCACCCAAACAACAATCTCTAAGGAATATTTGAGGGACACAATGGTGTATAACACTGCAGCTAATACTGACACGTTCTACTGGCGGGTCCAGGCGGAGGTCGATCCCGGATATTATTGGCCTGAAAGTTGGAGCCCTCAGTCTGAGGCATGGTCTTTCAGCGTGTTGAAGTGGCCCGCTGCGTGGGTCGACGGCAGCCGTTGGGAGGGTTACACAAGGGACCATCAAGCAACTAAGATAGATGGCGCGACGTATCTGAAACTGATCAAATACGGTAACTCAACCACGGGTGCGTGGCAGCCGGTGGGTAGCGGCGATATCCCGGTAACCGCATCTAAGACAGCTCGACTCAGCTGGACTGACCGCAAGACCGATGAACAGCCAAAGGATGTCGCATTCGCCGACTACTATAGAGTCCAGCTCGCCGCATCTTCTACCTTCGATAAACTGATCATCACCTCCGCCACCGAGAACATCTACTATGATACTCCCGAGCTGCAGCCCGGGGTTTATTACTGGAGGGTGAGAAGCGAGAGAAATGACGGCCTCGTAACAGACTGGACCTCGCCGAGGCAGTTCATCATCGCGGAGACACCCACGAACATTTCTTGCACAGTTTCATCTTCTAGCCCAGCTCTCGGGAGCCCGGTCACAATATCTGGTTACATCGTCCCAGCTTACCCTCAGACCCTCGTCACAATCAGTTACATGAGTGATGGGTCATGGAGCACGTTGGGCACGGTTACAACCGGCTCTGATGGCGGGTACTCCTACTCGTGGACGCCTTCATCGCCAGGATCGTACCAGTTTAAAGCTTCGTGGGAGGGTGGGGACAGATACAGCGGATCCACATCGGAGGTCGTCGAAGTCACGGTCAAGACGCCAACGACGATTACCTGTTCAGTCTCTTCCTCCGAGGTCACGGTAGGCAGCTCCGTCACCGTATCGGGCTCCATCAGTCCAGCCGTCTCCGGCGCGACGATAACGCTAACCTACACGAAGCCCGATGCGACGCCGTATGTGAGGACCGAGGTGACAGAGAGCGGTGGTTCATACAGCGACTCCTATAAACCTGACGTGACCGGCTCTTGGAGCGTCAAAGTCTCATGGGAGGGGGACGCGACCCACGTGGGTGCGACCAGCTCATCCACTTCCTTTACTGTGAAGAAATCGGGCTGCTTCATAGCCACGGCGACATTCGGATCAGAGTTGGCCCCCCAGGTACAGTTCCTGAGGGGGTTCAGAGACAACACCGTTTTGGGCACTTTCGCTGGTAGTAGCTTCATGACGGTCTTCAACGGGTTCTACTACTCTTTCAGCCCCGGCGTCGCATCGATCATCTCGGATAATGGCGCCCTGAGGGAGGTGATGAAGGTGATTCTCTACCCGTTAATTGGTATATTGAGCTTAAGTTCCGTGGTCTTCTCCCTCTTTACCTTCAGCCCAGAGCTGGGTGTGGTCGTGACGGGCCTCGTGGCAAGTTCGCTGATAGGCGTCGTCTATGTTGCGCCGTTGGCCTTGTTGCTCAGTATGCTGAAGAAGTTCAGGTTGTCCTCGAAGATCATCCGGTTGACGGGTCTGGTTTGGGCGGGTAACGTCGTCTTGACAGCCCTTGCCGAGGCCCTTGTGTCTCCGCCGCTGATGATGGTCGCAACGGGGGCCTTCGTGATACTAACGATCTGCTTCACAACCCTCGTCGTGGTGAGAGCGGTCATGCAACGCGTTGTTTAAGCCCTTCATTAGCATCTCCAGCGGTCACTCTCACTTAAAGTGGGTGGTGCTCCCGCCGGGATTTGAACCCGGGATCTCGGACTCGAGAGGCCCATATCCTTGACCGGACTAGACGACGGGAGCGCGCCGCATATCGTTACCCGGTCCCAGATAAAAATATTCTCCGCTTGCAGGTTCAGGAGGGTATCCTAAAAAAGAAGAAACCCGATTCGCAGGAGATTAAAGCCTCTCCCGCATACAGTATAATCGCTGCGTGATTGTCTTGAGGCACGTATTGAGCGATTTCGACCTCTCGGGGGAGGATGTCCTGGAGATACTCGACCTATCGAGCAGGATCAAGGAGAACCCCCTCAGCTACGGCGACTCCATGAAGGGGAAGACCCTGATAATGCTATTCGAGCTCGCCTCCCTCCGCACCAGGTTGAGCTTCGAGTCCGGCATGAACCAGCTCGGCGGGCACGCCATCTTCTACAGCATAGAGGGCGGCAAGTTCACACGGGACGAGACGATGGAGGACGGCATAATGAACCTTAACAGGTACGTCGACTTCATCATGGCCCGCGTCCTCAAGCAGGAGGCCATCGAGAGGATGGGCAGGGTCGCCACGGTGCCCGTCATCAACGGCATGACCGAGGAGTATCACCCATGCCAGAACCTCGCGGACCTCCTCACCATCAAGGAGCATGAGGGCAAACTCGTGGGGCTCAACATAACCTACGTCGGGGACGGCGCATGCAACACGGCGACGTCGACCATCATCGGCTGCACCAACGTCGGCATGAACGTCACCGTCGCCTGCCCGGACAACCCCAGGTACAGCCCGAACCCCGCTCTCCTGGGGAAGATCGAGGGCAAGGCTACTGTCGTCCACGACCCCGTCCAGGGGGTGAAGAACGCCGACGTCATCTACACCGACGTCGCGGTCAGCGCAGGCATGGAGGCTGAGAAGGAAGAGAGGATTAAGGCCTTCAAGCCATTCCAGGTGAATGCTGAGCTGGTCAAGAAGGCGAAGAAGGACTGCATGGTGATGCACTGCCTCCCCGCCCACATAGGCTACGAGATAACGAGGGAGGTCATCGACTCGGAGCGGTCGGTCGTCTTCGACCAGGCTGGTAACAGGATGCACGCCCAGAAGGGCCTCCTCGTCTGGCTCCTCGACAAGTAGCCCCACGTTTATCGATGAACTTTACATGTTAGCCATGAAAAATGGTTAAATCTTCACTTTTTTGAGTCTTTTTCAGAATGTCTCGGGATGGGGCGTGGACCGGGGAGGAGGAGTCCCTGCTCATGAAGAATTATCCCTCTGTCTCCAACAGGGCGCTGTCTGACATGCTGGGGCGGAGTATCTCCTCCATCGAGGGGAAGGCGAAGCGGCTTGGGCTCAGTAAGCTGGATGTCAGACCGGGCGAGGGGGACACCCCCAACAACTATCCAAATCCATTCGAGATGATGACGCGGGATGACGCGTTGAAGTTGGACAAGATCGACCTCCTCCGGATCAACTGGAGCCTCTTCGAGATGTACAGGCGGGAGTTGAATAACCCTAGCCTCTTTAAGGCGGAGAGGCACAGGCTGATGAATGCTCTAAGTAACCACACGTCGATCATCAACAGCGTGATGAAGGGTAGCGAGGACCAGCTGGGGGAAGAGGACGACCTCAAGGAACGGTTCATCAAGCTGAGTTTGGGAGATGGGCAGACGGAGTTGAAGGCGCGGCGCGTCCGTATAATTCTGGAGGGTGTGGAGGATGAGGCTCAGTGATGAGGACCGCAGGCGTCTGACAGCCTACGTCCTGGCGGATTCGTCGAATGCGCTGGCGCTCCGCCGGGAGAACTCCTCCCTCGTGGAGGAGGCGATCCTCGACTCCGACCTCCTGGCACGCCTCTCCAGGGACCCCGTTCTGTTCTCCGCCCTGATCCTCGGCCTCAAGCCGACTCCCTACCAACTTCGTTTCCTTAACTCAAGCAGCAACCGGATCGTTATTCGTTGGCCGCGACAGTCGGGGAAGACCCTTAGCTTGGCTGCCTACGCCATCTGGTTCGCCGTCTCCCACGCCTCGACCACGACCCTGATCGTGGCGCCGAGCCGCAGGCAGAGCATGATCCTGAACGACGTTATTCAGGGATTGATCGATGGGGCGCCTCGGAGGATCAGGGCGGCGTTCCTCAGGAGGAGGCTGAGGACGATAACGTACCTCAGGAACGGGAGCAGGATAGTCGCTCTGCCAAATAGTGAGAACCTCCTCCGTGGCTACACGGCGCACCTCATCATCCTCGACGAGGCGGCGTTCTTCCAGAACGACGAGGCGATCTTTCAGCACGTGCTCACGCCTATGCTGGCGACGACGGGCGGGAGGATGGTGGTGAGCAGCACGCCTTGGGGGAAGAACACCCAGTTCTACAGGATCAGCAACGACCCGGCCTGGGAGGTCCACCACGCTACCTGGAGAGACGCGGTGGACGCCGGCCTCTACCGACCCGAGTTCCTTGAGGAGGTGGAGCGAACCCGGGAGACGCTGCCCCTCACCTACAGGATGGAGTACGAGGCCGACTTCGCGGAGGAGGCGGACACTTGGCTGACCCAGGACCTCCTCGCCAAGGCTTGCAGCCACGAGATAGAGTACGAGAGCTTCGATGCTAGGAACACGGGCGACTTCTACGTTGGCGTCGATCTCGCCGAACGCGTCGATTACACGGCCGTAGCCGTTGTCAGGATAGAGGGCGTGTCCCTGATGCTAGCTTTGATGCACCGCTTCCCGCTAGGGACGAGCCTGGCTGCCTGCATTGGCTACCTGAAGGTCCTCGGCGAGAGGTGGAGCAGGGTACGCGCCACGTACGTCGATTCCACGAAGCACGGCGACTACATTATAAAAGACATGCAGGAGGCGGGCGTCAGGAGCCCGCACGGCGTCTTCCTCACCCAGCAAGTTAAGCAGGAGGCCGCCCAGATACTCAGGCAGCGACTATCCGAGGGCGTGCTCAGGGTTCCTTTCGATAGGAGCCTCCTCGACGAGCTTAACCTCGAGCAGTACGAATTAACTAAGACCGGCAGAGTGACACTCACTCATGCGTCGGGGACCCACGACGACCGGTTCTGGGCCCTCGCCCTCGCCGTCTACGCGGCTGAAAAAGAGTTGCACATGAACAAACCAATAGCTCAATTAGCATAATAAATTAGACTCTTTAAATCTACCCACTATTCTGTAATATTAGAAAACTATTGAAACAAATCTGATTTGATTAACATCGGGCTCGTTATTAAATAAGTTGGGCCTGCATTTTTATTTACTGTACAGGTGTTTGCCACCGAATTCTTCGAATTTCTGTTTCAATAACTTAATAGCTTGTTTAGGTGTTTAAATAGTTTATGAATATATAAAAATTATTAATTTATTTTTATAGTATTGACTTATACCTTTTTTCCATTCTTTCTAATATGTATTTTTTTTCTTCTGTATATATTTTTATAATTTCATCTATAAAATTTTTATTACATAGTTGCGAGAATTGAAGAGCAGGATAATTATTCCATTCAAATTGTTCTGATTTTTTTAAATAATCCAAAAAAATATCTGTACGTTCAAAACGTTTATTTGTTCTTATTATATCATCATCATATTTTTCTACATTAATTCTTTGTCTTAATTTAGTAATGCATTCTACGTCACTAATAGGAGTATCTCCCCATATTAAATCTAAATATACAAATTTATTCACTAAAAAATTGATATAGGAAAAACCTTTTTTAGTAATTCTAACAAAACTGGCTGAATCATATCCCTCGGGAGATTGATTTTCGAATTCTATCAATCCATACCTTGCTAATAATTTTATAGATTCCTCTATCGCTTTTTGACTATGATTTGAAGATATTGAATCTATTAAAATATGAGAAATATTGATATAACCTGAACCATATATTGTATTATAAATTTTTCTCTTATTTAAATAATCCAATACTCTTAAGTGAATAAAATGACTATCGGTGTATTCTGGACTAATATCATATATGTTCATAATATTATTTTGTTCCATTGAATAATATTGTGAATCCTCCAATATTATAGATTTAATAAAATGATGAAAAGGAATAATATAACCATATTTTATTTTTCCATCTGGATTATCCTGTATCTCTTTTTGAAGCATCTCTTGAATTTCTGTATTTCCAGATATTAAAAATGTTGTAAAAAATCCTAGTCCTTGCCTAATATTATTTCCAGACATATCATCAATAAACTTTAATATATCTTTTCCTACTTTTCTTCCACTACTTACTGAACGATTAATAATTGTAAAATAAATTTTAGCCAATTGCTTAAATTCTAATGAAGAATATGATAAATTAAATTTTTTAATTAATTCATCATCATTTAATTCCAACATATTTAATACATAATTAAGTCTCTTTCTTATTATTTCTTCAAAACTAGGTGAAGATATATGAAATGTATTAGCGACCATATTAAATGCATTAAAAACGCCTGAACGATTCGATTTAAAAAATGATTCTTCTCTTAGTGTTAATATTGTGACAGTTTTTAAAGTTTTAGTTAAATTTTGACAAATTAAAAATGCTCTTTCTTGATATTCAAGCGATTTTAATATGTGCTGATCAACATTATCTAGTATAAGCGAAATTGTATATCCATAAAGTTTTAATAATGTAAAGAATTGTAAAATATCTTTATAATTTGGATTTATTGTAACTAAATCATACTCTTTTAAAATATTTCTTAATTGACTTTCATATCTACTTTCATAATTTTCTACTATACATTTATATATATAATCTTCAATTTTTTCTATATCAGGTGAAGAATATCTAAAATCTATATAAAAATATATCACATTTTTTCTATCTAATAATGTTACTTTAAAAAAATGATTGATAAACGTTGTTTTACCTGATCCAATTCTTCCTAATAATAATATTATAGAACCTGTTGGAGCATCTCGCCGTAAAAACTCTTCACATTTTTCAAAACTTAATGTAAATTTACCATTTTTTCTATCTGTGTGAGTTATTCTTTCAATACCAAATTTTTCAAAATAACTTGATGGTTCTACAAACCTATTTAATATTCTATCTTTCGCTTCATTATGATATTTTTGCGTTACATAACACTCTTTTAAAATCTCAATTTGATTTTCGCCAATAATCTCATCAAAAATCACATTAATAAAAGGTACTAAAATTGATGCTAATTGATTTTGTGGAACAACAAGATCTTTATAATTAAAAAATTCTAATGGTTTCTCATAATTCAATGCTATTTTTTGTTCTACTAAATATTTTTGTAATGAATTATTACGAACAGAATTCTTATTTAAAATATTCCAAAATCGAGGAAAATGTTTTTGGATGTCTTCAAATGAATGAAAAATGAT